>Ga0315543_1001358_pt1 | contig 26764 bp, 18 predicted proteins | sample SalMarSW160210MG_2_FD_203098 | JGI IMG/M metagenome (GOLD analysis project Ga0315543, IMG submission 203098) | Salt marsh sediment microbial communities from the Plum Island Ecosystem LTER, Massachusetts, United States - Salt Marsh Sediment SW1601-210 ... | reverse complement strand
TCCTTCTGCTTCTGATGGATGAACATAAAGATAAGCATTCTTGAATAAATTTTCTAAATCTTGACCAGTTTTGAACCCAGTAAAGATTATGTTTTTGTTAGAGCCAGCTAAACTTTTGAGGTATTTTACATATTTATCCGTATGAAAACCTTCACCTGTAATTACTAAATTTTTATTAGTCTCAAGTTGATCATAAGCTTTAATAAGATGATGAATACCTTTATGTTTAATTAATCGAGCCACAGTCAAAATGTAACCATTTCTTTCCAAACTAAACTTTCTAATTTCTGCTATCTGTTTACTGTTATTTGCTATCTTTACTCCATTTGGAATATACTCACAATTCTTCCTATATTTATCTTTGCAGTATTTATGAAGCGTTTTAGATACAACAATAGTTTTATCTGGCACATTAACTGTTATCCATGCACCCAATTTCAGAAACAGCCGAGCCAAAACTCCCCATTTCTGATGTTCCCAATCTTTACAATGAAAAGTAGCTATTATCTTTGCTTGAGGTTTAAAAATCTTAGGAATAAAACACAAAAATGATGGACCAATAGCGTGAAAGTGGATAATATCTACATCTTGGAATAGCACATGAATAGAGCTTAAAAAAGTATGAAAAATCGCATCTAAGTGTTTATTCCTGATAGTAGGCAAATGGATAATCTTAACACCTTTATATTCTTTCATGTCTTTTGGCGTATAATAGGATTTGGCGTAAACTAAAACTTCATGTCCAGCCTTAACTAGACCTGCAGAGAGTTCTTCTACATGTCTTTCAACGCCTCCAAAGAGACAAGGTATTCCTTTTTGACCAATCATTGCAATTTTCATAGAATTTACAGAGAACTTATAAGGTTAGCATATCGTGACATTTCTGTCAATCCTGGGTAATAAGCAAGGCATTTATAAACTTCAATCAATCTTTGATAATGTAACTCGGGATTAAATTCCTTTTCTACTCTCCTTCTGGCTAATTTACCCATTTCTCTTATTTCATCCGGACGAGCAATTAAATATTTAATATTTTTCGCTAATTCTTCCGTGCTACCTGGACTAAAAAGCAGACCGGTTTTCTTATCTTCTATCAGTTCTGGCAAAGCACCTATCCTAGAAGCAATGACTGGTTTTCCTAAAGCATTAGCCTCTGTTACAACTAAACCAAATGTTTCATAGCTAATAGAAGGACAAACAACAAACATAGAATTTCTAATTAAACCTCTAAGTTCATTTCCAGCTTTGTATCCCAAAAATTCTACATTTTTTAATCCTAAGTTCAAGATTCTAGATTCTAGACTCTTCTTTTCTGGTCCTTCGCCAATAATTTTTAACTTAAGTTTAGGAAAATCCTTCATCGCTTTAAGCAACACATCAACACCTTTTTCTTCAGTCAATCTTCCAAAATAAAGAATGTATCCTTGGTTCTCATAATTAGGTTCAAACTTGGACAGACTAACAAAGTGAGAAATAACTATCAATTTCTTATTATCTATCCCCCACTCAATCATCTTGTTTTTGACAAACTGGCTTGGACAAATAAATATATCTACATTTTTTTCGTAAATCTTAAGCATTTTATGAATATACATTTCTAAAGCTAAAACACAGCCATATAGTATTGAATCTTTACTGCATTTTTGAGATACAGCGTTATAATATTTGTGTTTTTTACATCTTTCGCAAACTTCGCCTTTGGAAAACAACTTGTAACTTGGACAAATCAATTTAAAATCATGAAGGGTCTGGACCACGGGAATATTATATTTCTTAAATACCGGAAGGATTGAAGGGGAAATTTGATGATAAATATTATGAATATGAACTATATCCGGTTTGGTTTTCTTAATCAAGTCCTCAACCTTTCTCTTTGCTTCTTGAGAATAAATAATGCGGCCAATATTTTTAAACCCAGAGGGCCTTATCTTAGGCTTTGATAAATCAACATTGCTAACAAAATATTTATTAAAATAGTTCTTGAGATTTCTCTTGTCTTTCATAGCAAAAGGAATTACTTTGTGCCCTTTATTTTCAAGTAATTTTGTCAACTCAAAAACATACCTCTCCGTCCCGCCCTTTGGGAAATAAAATTTGTTGATTTGCAAAATCTTCATCAGTGTAATTATCAATTATTATTTAATACCTCTTTTATCCCTAAACTAACTATCAATCCCCCAATGAGCCAAAAGTATAACACCAATGTCCTCACTTCAAAATATGGACCCAAAAAGCTCTGGAGAGACACTGCGCCTATCGCACCTAAATATCCTAAAGCTAGTCCTCGAGTAAATCTATCTCGAGATTTCCGATAAATATTTAAAGTATATTTAAATAAAGAAATTATAATCCATAAAAATAAAATTAAACCTAGAGTTCCATATTCTCCCCAAATAGAAAACCAACTATTGTCTATTTCTCCTCTTACCCCTTCAGCTCCAAACGGAAGTCCCAGTTTATCGTAAACTTCTGTGTTGTGAAGAACGGTCACTACTCCCCCGCCATACATTCCTGGACCTACACCAAAAATAGGAGAATGTCTTACCACTTTTAGGGGAGTTTGAATGATAAAATATAATCTTCCTTTTCCTTGATAGCTCCATTTAATATGTTGGGGAGAAAACATTTCTAAAAATCTCTCCTGAATAGTCATCTTTGGTCTATTTTCTATTTTGGAAAGCTGGATATTAGTAAAAAGAAAATACGAACTTAAAAATATGATTATCAAAATAATGCCGATTAACACTCTTTTATCTTTTTTAATCCAAATACTTATTAAACCAAGTCCTAAAGCAAAACCAATCCAACTCATCCTGGAATAACTCAAAATTAAAGTGGGAATAGAAAGTAAAATTAATCCCAGTAAAAATTTAAATATTCTACTTTTTCTAAGCTCATAAGCAAGACCTAAGCTAATCAGTATAAAAAAGCATAAGAAAGTTCCGAACTTATCATATCTACCCAAGGTAGCAAATATTCTCTGACCTGAAGCATAAAATTCTCCACCTACCTCCGTAGACTCAAGACCAAATACTTTTCTTGGCTGAGACATTAAAAAGTCACTTGCTCCCTCTCCTACCACCACTTGCCCAAGACCGATTAGTACCTCAAATAAAACTACAATTAGCAATATCCAGATAATCTTTTTTATAGTCTCTCTCTTTAAGCCAGCATAAACCGCGACATAAAATAGAATGATGAATCTTAAAGTTTGCCTTAAACCTAAAAGTCCAATGTGCAAAGGATTGAAATTCCAAATCATTGATACCAAAGCTACCAGAATAAACAGAATAAAAGGTAAATCAATTGGAGTCTTGATTAACTTAAAATCTTTCTTAATGAGCCGTTTCAAAATAACCACAAAAAGCAAAATCAAAAGTAATGCCTCTCCAGCAAATCTAGCATATGGATAAATATCATTTGAGACAAATTTGAGTAAAAATGGTTCAAAGGGTATGTATATGGCTAGAGCTAATATGCCATACTCTATTTTGTAAATAGATAAAATAGCGAGCCCTAAACCCAAAATTATAAATACAAGAAAGCCCAAAGAAAATTGGGTAATCAAAAGAGCCATTATTACAAATAATGCTGCAAAAAATACTAGGGAGACGGGATTTTGTTTTATTAGGGATAATTTCATATTGTATATTACTAAACACCATTGTCATTGCGAGGAAGAAGCGATAGCGACTGACGAAGCAATCCCGTGAGGTCTTAGGTATACTTGAATTAAATGACACCGCATCCCGAACGGGATTGCCACGCTCACTTTCGTTCGCTCGCAATGACATTTTTAACTTCCTACCCTAGCATAATTATGAGAAAATGTCAACCCCAGTTGGGATATTGAGATTTGAATATAAAAATAAGGGCAATTCGTAATCTTCTTACGAACTGCCCTTCTTGCACTATCGGAAAGCTAGATTTAACATATCTAGCAAACCTTCTTCCCCCCACTCGTCCTCCGCAAAATTCATGCCGCTGTCTCCTTCTGGCATGACCTCACCATTTTCAGCTCTAAATGCAATGCATTTAGAGCCATCGGAATTTGTAAATACAAATTCCGAACCTTCAGTAGGCGACCTTACATCAACAAACCACCCCCAGGAAAAACTGCCGTCTGAGAGCTGGAGTTCCACATTTGTCCTGTAGAGTCCATCTTCTAGAAGACAACTAACTGTTGCAGTCTCTTCCTCCCTATCAAGGACCATCTGTTTTGCTGTTGACCACTCCCAACTAGGAGCGCCCATTAGCCGAACCTCCTCAATATCATCCATCGAGATATTCTGAGTCCAATGGAGATTATATTCATATTCCACTTGAGTGCATCCGCTATCTGCTTCAAGCCCTGTTATGCTTACCAACCACGGCTGAGGAGGTTTAGTACAACCTCCTACCATAGCTATTAAGGCTATGGCTACCGTCACAAGAAATACTCTCTTTTTCATCTAAAGCCTCCTCTTAAAAAATTAGAGGGATCTAGATTGGTTCAACGATTAGTTCAACCTAGATCCCTCTCTATGTTTCATCTCCTACTTATTTTTTCACGTTCCCAGCTGGCTTTATACTCCCATCGGCCAGCTTTTCAAACCGGACACAGTATCCTTCCTCTATATTTTCATTCCTAAAGAGGAAAGACACATTTTCCATAAACGGAACTTGCTTTTCGGTATCCCCGTACTGTGCCCAACTACTAGTTTCTACCTGGGTAATCGAGCATCTGTACGTACCAGGCTTGAGCGAAGTCGTGTCGAATTCTAACCAACCGTCGGCATCGGTGTCTTTAATCAACCAATCTGGACCCCAACTATTGAAATCACCTCTTACCCAAGCTTGTCTTACACCGCTTAGATAAGAAGAGTTGACTTCAAGTATGAAGTCCTTTTCTCCAAGTTTAGCTATAGCTGGCATTGTTCTTTTTTCCACGATCCTCTCTACTTCAACTGGAACCTTGATTGTCTCCACCTTAGTAATCACTTTGGGTGGCCGACTTCTTAGTTCTTCCAGTTCTCTGGTTACTTTTTCCAGTTTCCTTTCCAGCTCTTCTTTGGCTACTCTAACAAGTCTCAATTCCTTTTCTTTTGCTGCCAGTTGTTTCTGAACAGAATCCAGTTTGGCCCCTAGTCGCTCATTTTCTGCTCTCAGATCGGCATTCTGCTCTTCCAGGGAGGTAATCCGACTCTCCAAATCACTAATTATTGATTGGAGGTCAGAAATATCCTTATCTCGCTCTCTCCTTACAGCTACTATATCTTTTTCCTTCGCCTCTTTAAGAGCATCTACTTGTTTCTTAAACTCTTCTCTAGCTAGGACCGGAGCAGTTTTTAATTCAGCTTGGAGTTTGGTTATTTTCTCTTCGTATTCCTTAGTAATCTCTTCTAGCCGCTCCTGCCAGTACATTTCCTTCTCTTCCAACTTCTGGGTTGCCGAAACCAATTCAGTCTGGAGCTCTTTCACTTTTCCCTTATTCTTTTCCATCATAGCCAGGTGCTGTTTTCCCAGAAGCTCGTGTTGTTCTGCTAGAACCTTCAATTTCCCATTCAACTGGGAAATTTGAGATTCATGTTGCTTGGTCATCTCTTGGACTTGAGCCTTGTGCTGTTCGGTCATTTCTACTTCTATCTCTTTGTGCTGTCTAGTCAATTGTGCAATTTGGGCTTTGTGTTCAGTAGTCATCTGCTCACCAAGAGCCTCAATTTCAGTAATCTGGCCTTTGTAATATGTCTCCATCTTCTGAAATTGTTCTTGATGCTCTTTTTTCAATTCCTCTATCCCGGGAACTACCTTAGAGGTTATCTCTGCAGCTGCTTTGTTACGAAGCAACAAAGCGTTGTGCTGTTTCGCTTTCCAGGCATCTCTTCTCTTCAGATGTGCTTCTATCAGCTCCGCTTCTTTCTCCTTAGGATAATCTTCTAACTTCTCACCTGGAAAAATCCTGTATCCATTTTCGGGATATTTTTTGTTATGTTCACAATAGGCCCACACATTTAACTTTCGGCTCTCAGCTATCCACCACAAGCTGTTACCTAAAAGAACGTTGTGAATTCGATCAAGCTTTCCCATAACTTTCTCGCCCTGTTCCTTAATATCCCCTCTTATTCCTCTTTGCCCCAATAGAACCTCCACCAGAAGAGCTAAATCAGCGTCACTAACTGTTACCCCATACTTGGCATAAACAGCTTGCAAAGTCCGAGCATTTTCCATAGTGGGATTTTCTCTGGACGCTTCCTGGGCTTTCTCTAGCTCTTGAGCTATCTCTTCAGCTGAGATCACTGTTCCCTCAACCTCAGTCCCTTCCTTCAAAAACCCTTCAGCAAAAGCTGGTGTAACTAACAATCCAGCTATTGCCAAAACCATGAGTCCTACCAAAATTTTCTTCATTCTATCCTCCCTATTGTTGGACCTTCATATCTTTTAATCATAAAATTCAATATATCCCCTGGCTGCACTTCTTTAAACACCCTCTCTAACACCACACCTGATTCAACATCTGTAAGTGCAACCTCTACTATATCATCCGTTTTAACATAGAGATTCTTCCCGCCAGGAACGCCAGTGGTGAACACCTTGCCCTTCATTTCTTTCGTGTCGAAAACGAATCCTTTCTCATCCCCCGTTTTTTCACTTTTAGCTATAAACTGATATTCCGATGCTTGTCTAGCACTTATAGCCGTAATTTTCTGGTCAAGTGCAATAATCTTGTCAGTAATCCTATTCTCTACAGCCGGAATCCTGTAAACCCACAAACCTGCTCCTATGGCTGCACCAATAATTAAGGCTACAACCACTAAATTTCTGATCCCTTTGACTTTGTGAGTCACGTCTCTTATAACTTTCGCTGCTTCTAGATACTTCTCTTTCATATCCAGTACTGCTTCTTTCTTCCCCAGCTCTGTTTCTTTCTCTACCAACTTCTTATCTTCTTCTGCTAGTCCTTTCCTTACTTTTTCAACTTCTTCTTTCTCTGTTTTAAATGCTCCTTCTTCACCTGCCAATCCTTCTTCTCTTCTTGTTAATATTTTTTCCCTCGTGTCCAACTCTTTCTTTCTTTCTTCTAACTTTTCCTTCTCGTTCATTTTTTACACCTCCATCTTTTTATTTTTTTTCCAAACTTATAAACTTATGAACTTATAAACTATTCTCTTTTCAAAGAACCTTATATATTAAAAATCCTCTATTTTATCTTCGTTATTCAATCCTTGTCTATCTCCTTTAATTATCTCACCAAGGCTAGAGAAAGTGGAGGGTACTTCTTTTGGCTCTCCTTCAACTTGGGATTGATCTTGATCTCGAAGGGATTTTTCTGGCGTTTCTTTTGATACCTCTGTTACTTCTCCAAGTTTTGACCCTTTCTTTTCTCTGTCTTTTTTTCCTAAAAGATCTATTAAACTCTCCTGTCTTGATTCCTTTTCTCCAATCCAATAAACATATCCACATCCAAGAATAAGTCCTAAAATACAAGAGATTATACCATTCCTCAAAGGTCTTGGCTGAAATGGTTTATCGGGAGTTATAGGAGCATCAACCATTTTTATATAAACCGCTTCTCCCCGACCATGATATAAATATCCTTTTGTTATAAATATATTAGCTATGCCTTGGGCAATCTGATAAGCTTGGTTTGGGTTTTTATGAAAGACTCGAACGTTCATAATCCCTGTATCTGAAGTCACATCAGCACTAATAGTCTTTTTCCATCTTTTTATGATATCTTTCGGTTTAGAGCCAAAATATGATTTATCAATATTAAAACCTGAGGAAAAAACCTGATCTCTAAATGACGAGGTATAAAGAACTTCGGTTAGAACTTCACCTATAGACTGAGCAGATTTAGCAGCTTGATAAGCGTCAAGACTTGTAGATGTTTGAACAATCAAAATCTTGCTCTCAGATTTATACATCCTCGGCTCAATAAAACTAACAATCAAAGTTATGACCACTGCTAAAACAGTAATGGTCAAAACCACATCAAACTTTTTCTTTATTAAATTGATGAAACTTGAAATATCCATAAAATAGGGCTGAAATACTAGATAAACATTAATGATTAAATCTAGCACAATACAAAAAAAGTGTCAAGTATTTTGACACGATTATAAACAATTAAACAATAGTTTTATAGCTCTATTGTTCTATGGCTAAGAGAGGAATTGAGAAATTATTTTTCTACCCCACTTTAGTGGGAGGGTCTTCTTCTTTGTGGCCTAGCCTTTAGGCTGGGATGATACCAATCCTGACTCCCGCCTACGCTTTTTGCTTCGGCGGGCAAGAAAGTCAGTTAGAAAAGCAGAGTTACGAATTTAAATATTCGAAGGACGCTTAGCGTCCTATTCGAATAATATAATTCGTAGTCTCAATTTCAGCGTTTATCAACGTAGTAGATCAGCGTTAGATCAGCGGATTCCCAACAATCAACAATTAGCAATTAACAATTAACAATTACTTCTATTTCATCTCCCCCAACTTCGCCTTTATATCTATTTCTTGCTCATTTCTCAAAATTGTCAATGTTATCTCATTTCCTATTTCATATTCTTGGATTAAGTCTGTTAAATCATTATTTTCATTAATCTCTTTATCATTTATTTTTAAAATAATGTCATTTTGTTTAATTCCAGCAAAATCAGCCGGACCTTGAGGAATGATTGCTACTTCCTGAACTGTTTTCCCAGACTGGACTAATGCTCCGTGATCTACTGGAAGATTTTTGATTTGAGCAAATACTTTAGTTATTGGAACATATCTAAGACCTAAATAAGGCCTTGAAACATATCCTTTTTTAATAACCGAGGTTATGGCTGGTTTTATTTTATCAATAGGAATGGCTAATACTTGCTTACTCTTTATGTCTGAAGTGATATTTACCCCCACCACTTGACCACCTAGATTAACTAATGGCCCGCCGAAACATCTTGGATTCATAAAAGTGTCTACCCCAACTAATTTTTCCGATTTTTCTGTTCTAGAGTCAAATATCCCTTGAGAGTCAGATATTGCTTGCAGATTGGCTATAATCCCCACACTTGCTATATTTTGATAAGTTGATAAGGCACTTCCCAAAGCAATCACTTCATCTCCTATCTCAAGATCAGAAGAGTAACCTAAACTAGCTACTGGCAGATTATCTGCTTTTACCTTTAATATCACAATATCACTTGCTGGATCTAGAGCTTTAATACTGGCTTCAAAAAAATTTCCATCCCACATAACTACTGTATAACTTCTTCCTACATCTCCGGCTACATTTTTGGTAGTTAAAATTAATCCATCACTAGTAATAATAAATCCACTTCCTATTGTCTCATCCGAAGGATGGTTATTTAAGGCTTCTTGAGGTGCAATCAAGACAATCTGATTTGACACACTCTTTATTGCGTCTTTCAAGGCTCGTTCCTCGCTAACATGGATTTGACGTTGTTCTATTACTTGTATTTCTTGAGAAGCTAAAGGTTTTAATAGATCGATTTGAGAAAACAAAGGCTTGGTAGCCAAATATGGAAGTAAATATTTATAAGTAGCCAAAGTACCTACTATACTCAAAATAATCGCTAAAATTAGCACTCCTAAGAATCTGCCAAAACTAGGACCCTTTTTAGATCCTTCTATTTTTCTGATCTTTCCCTCTGATCTTTCCATCCGATCCACAAGTAACCTTAGGGTCGAATCAGACGGTTTTGATTCTTGATTTGAGTCGATGGATTTTATTTGAATATTCTTTTTCATAGTCTCACGGCCTCACGAATATAATCACGAATTTTTCACTAATATTCACGAATAATATTCGTGATAATTCGTGGCTAGATTAGTGTTATATTAGTGACTGTTTACAGCGTCCACTTAGCGCTCAATAGTAAAATAACAAGCAAGGCGAACCCAACAAACAAATATTCCTTAAGTAACCTTGGACCAAAAGCCTTTTGTAAATACATCCAGACGAGTCCCCTATAGACATAAAATATAATTACCAAAACCGAGGCATTCACCCAAAAAGCTATCGGCCAAAAAGAAATCACCCAAAATACTTCAGTTACTATCAATCCTAATATCAATACATAAATCCAGGTTTGAACAAATATCAAGTTAGCCTGCCAAAGTGTTTGGTAAAATAAAGCTACTGTAGCCAAGAGCAACAAAAGACATGTTTGAATGGAAGACAAATCTAAATAAAAATAAAATCCCCAAATTCCAGTACAAATCAAAAAATAAGTAGTGGTCACAATAAAACTGTCTCGGAAATGAAGACTGACTGTTTCTGATTTATCACCTAAAACTTTAGGTATAACTCTCCTTGTTAAGATATCCTGAGAAATATAAAAACATAAACTATAAAAAATAATCAATATTTGTCGCAAAACTGGATTAGCAATTAGTAAAAGATTCAAGATCGCCCCGATCAAAAGAAGATTAGGTAAAATTAAAAAATTTAATGGACTCAAGCTCTTAAAATCGTATCTTACACTCCTGAAAGTAATTATACAGGTTACTGTAAACATAAAACCTATCATCCACCATAAAAGATGAGGTTTTATCAAAATTATCTCTAGAGCTAGGAAATTTAAAACAATCGGCCCAAAGATTCGGAAGATTTTAGACATAGATTAGAATAAGCTCAAAATCAATATAAATCCAAATGTCAAAATCTAAATGTCAAACCAAATCCAAATGACTAAATGTCAAAGAATTCGTTTTGGATTTTGGATTTTGAGCTTGATTTGTCATTTGAAATTTGGATTTTGGATTTAAAATAATCAGGTTTGATTAGACATTTCAAGTATTAGAGCAATTAGACATTTTCAATCAGCGGTTAACTTAGAACTTAACCACCTCTCCCGGCTTTATTTCCTTTTTTTCTCTGCTAGATTCCTCTCGGTTTTCTTTCACAGAAGGTCTTTCTCTAGATTCTTTGGTTTCTTGAAAAATCTTTTCTCTAGCTTGTCCATCTAGATGCTTGGGAGGCTCTTTTTTAAAATCAGACTGATTTTTTTTATCCTCAGCAACACCCCTTACATTTTTGGTTTGTTTAGTATCTATAGCCTGTTTAACACTCTGGATATTTTTATCATTTTCTTGCTCATAAAATCGGCTAAACTTATTAGACTTAGCAAATGACGAATTAAATTTCTTTCTATTCTGTGTGTCCGGCTGTCTTTGTTGACCATAAGACTTGATAGAGCCAGATCTTGATGGACGAAAAGACTTTGGGTTACCCTCTTCTTTCCCCGCCCGTTCATCTAATCCTTCCATTCCACTCCATCTGATAATTTTTTCTTCCACTACTTCTCTAGGTTTAGTATAGTGTTCTCGAGAGACTTCTATCACCTTTTCTCTATTACCTGTTTTTAATTCTTCTCCTGGCGGGGGAAGGGTTAAGGAAGAGAACGCATCTTCAGCTACTCCATCAATCATCAATTTAACATAAATTTCATATTTAGTTAGGTTCACCAAATCGTTTTCATCAAAAACTGGCTCAAATTCTTTAACCAATTCCTCTGCATCAACAGCTCCTACTCTAAAACAAATAATTGTTCCCATATTGCCAAAAATGGCTGCTTCTACCTTCTCATCCAGCTGTTCTAAATATTGATGAGCTAAAGTTAAATCAAGTCGATATTTCCTTGCTTCAGACAAAATGTCAGCGAAGGATTCGGTAGCAAAGTTTTGAAACTCATCAACATACAAGTAAAAATCCTCTCTTTTCTCTTCAGGAACATCTGCTCGACCCATTGCGGCTAATTGTATTTTTGTAATGATCATTGCTCCAAGCAAAGCCGCAATATCTTCTCCTAATTTTCCTTTAGCTAAGTTAATTAGTAAAATCTTTTTATTATCCATGATGTCTCGCATGTCAATGGCAGATTTGGGTTGACCAACAATATTTCTGATAATGGCTGAGGAGAGAAACTGACCCACTTTATTCTGAATAGGAGAAATGGCTTCGGTTCTAAATTCACTATGATATTGGGGAAATTCATCAACCCAAAACTGTTTAACCACTGGGTCTTTAATACTTTCAACTATCCTTTTCCGATAACTTTTATTTACAAGCATTCGAGTAATCCCAAGCATTGTTGAGGTATGATAATCAAGAAGAGCTAAAATTGTGTTTCTCAAAACATACTCCAACCTGGGTCCCCAAGAATCAGCCCAGATTTTTTTGTATACAGAAACTAATCCCGAAGCAACTAGATGTTTATACTGGGGATTAACACTTTCCAAAACATTAAAAGCAATTGGATGTTCTATATCAGAGGGATTGAAATAAATAACATCATTAATCCGGTTAGAGGGTACATAATCTAGCATCCTCTCGGCAAAATCTCCGTGAGGGTCAATGATAGCTACTCCATTTCCTCTCTGGATATCAGAAATCATCATATTCTCAAGCATAGTAGTTTTACCCATCCCTGTCTTTCCTACTAAATACATGTGACGTCTGCGGTCATCTTTTTTAATTCCAAATCTAATCCGTTGATTACGGAAATTAGTCTCGCCAAATATTGTTATGTCGTTATTATTCATGAATTTATAATAGTGATATAATTATTCGTGCATAAATTAGTGTCTTATTAGTGATTAGGCTGTTGGTAATCCAGCCGGTGGTTGAGCTTTTCTGGTTTTTGTTTTTATCATCTGGGGTGCCTTTACAGTAGCTACCGGCGGATGGAATACAGTAGCTAATTCCTCTATATTAAGCACAAATAAGGGCTTATCTAAATTTCTTAGTTTGTAATTCTTTAAGATCTTTCTCTTTTTTGTATTAAGCCTAGTATTTACTAGTATATAGTCTGCGGCAGTTTTAGTTAGTTTATCAAGTGTAAAACCATTTAAGTCCTGGGTGGTGAATTGATTCATCGCTCCCATCATAGCGCTTACTCTTTGGGGTTTACTAAATATCTCTTTCTTAGCTACATAAATAAATCTTATTTTAGTATTAAATCCAACTTTTGCGATATTAGAACCAATAACCTCGGCAACATTTCTTTCGCTAGGTGATAAGAACTGCACCATTGTTGGGTAACCCCTTTCTTCTTTCTCAGATTTCTCCGCTTCACCTGGCAACCCAAAAGGAGCCCCAGCTAATCTTCGAGTGAAATCTCCTATCTCCTGTTGTACGAGTGATGGTTTTTTCTTCCCTACTGCTGCGCCAATTACTTTCTTTATTTCTTTTTCTCCCTCTTTTTTCCAAGCATCATCCGCAGGCTGAACTAAAATTTGGATCCACATTTGCTCACCGGGTTTTAAGTTACTCATCACTTCTGTTACTGCCGCAGCCGGATCAACTATTTTTTCTTCCAACGAAACCTGTTTCTCAAAACTGACATACGTTCGGATAGGATAAGCATCTGGTTTAAAAAGTTTAAACTCTGCTCCCCATAAATCATAATCTCCTCGCGTTACATCTTCGGGAGTAAGATTAACATAATCATCCGCCTCCCGAATCTCAGCTTCTGGATATTGAGCATAGACCTGAGCTTCCATTACATTCCTAAAATATTTAGGACATCTAATAATAAACCGTACTTCTCCTCCAACCCCTATTATTTCACAAGATATCCATTCTTGGATTTGACCTTTCCAATACTGCTCGACCACATTTCTTCCATGCATGATCCCGTAAATACCAGCGAATATCTGCTCAGCTGCAAAGGGAGGCCTGATGTTTTCTTTTGGAATATCAATAGACAAATTAACCCATTCAATTTTGGAAATCCAAGCTTGTTGTCTAAGTTTCATCCAGAGTCGACTAAACACATAACCACCCACTACAATCAAAACAATCCACCAAACCCATGCCCAGACATATATTATTGAGGTAAAAAGTGACATCCTGTTAATAGTTGATAAGTTAATTAGAAGAATGGTTCTATGGTTTTATAGCTCTATGGTTAAATAGTTCTATGGCTCTATGGCTCTATTGTTCTATTGTTAAGAGAGAAATTGAGAAATTATTTTTCTACCCCACTTTAGTGGGAGGGTCTTCTTCTTTGTGGCCTAGCCTTTAGGCTGGGATGATACCAATCCTGACTCCCGCCTACGCTTTTTGCTTCGGCGGGCAAGAAAGTCAGTTAGAAAAGAAGAGAATGGAATATTTCCTCCTTCAGCGTTTATCAGCGTAGTAGATCAGCGTTAGATCAGCGGATTCCCAACAATCAGCAATCAGCAATTTTTAATATCCAATATCCAATTTCTATTATCATTCCTTAACCAACACATATCTATCCCCTTTTATCTTTTTAAATAATCTCTTATTTTGTAAATTAAGTAAGATAGTATTTCTTTTGACTAATCTTCTCATCTTAACTTTTCTAACCAATTCATCTCTCAATACAGGCTTTTTAGCTCTTTTCAAGATACCAATTATTACATCTTGAGTTGTGCCTGGACGATATCGCTGAGATCTCAAAGCATAAATACCTCTCCCTACCAAAATAAAACGTTCATCCTTAATAAGTTCATTATGTATGGTTTGAGGTAAAGCCTTTTTAGAATCAAATTTAGCCTTATTAATAAGATTAGCAATTTGAGTAAAATGAAGAGGTTTTTTGTATTTTTTAGCAATAATGAAACATTTATCTCTAACACCTTTGGGTATGATCTCTCTCCAGGATGAAAGTCCCCAATCTCCAAAAGGATTCACAGAAATATCTTTAGAAATATCTAAAAAAGAAAGTATAGTCTTATCTTTTAGGTAATTCTTATGGCTTTTCCAATAGACTGTCCTTCTCAATCTCTGAAGTATAACTTCTTCTGGCAGGCCTCTTTTTTCTTTCTCTAAAATATTTTGAGTCAGTTTGACAATCTGATCAAAATTACTCATTGGGGTCTTCTCCTTAACCCAAAATTCATAAGTCCTATTGGTCTCTTTTATTTTCTTAAATAAAGGGGAAATTTGCAAAATAAAAAGAAGTGCGGCTCGGATATTCTGAGTTCTTTTTGAGATAAGCAAAGATAACAAACTTCTTTCTCCAATAATATTCCCATGTTCTGAGAAAACATCGGATATCTTCCCGGTTACTTTAGCCAATATTTTTTGGCATATCTTCTTTTTTAGTATATTCAGAGCTTCCTCCTCAATCTGTCTTACTCGCTCTCGAGTTATACCTAACTTTCTCCCTATACTTTCTAAAGTCCTAAAGCCTTCCCCATTTAAGTTAAATCGGGAAATAATAATCTGACGAGGGCGTCTCTTTAATTTCTTAAGTAATTTGTAAACCGCTTCAACTGGATCAAAATCTTGTCCTTCTGCCTCGTGCTCTGATTTGATTATTTTGTCTAAAATTAATCTTTGAGACATAGATGTTAATAAATATCAAATGACAAAGTCTGACTGACCAAATGTCATATTGCTGAATGGCTAAATAACTTAATAGCTACCGAACTATAAAGCTATAAAACTATATTTCCTATCTATAGAATAGCACATATATTGAAGTATGTCAAGGTTTAAAACTATTAAAAATAAAAAGGCGTAAAGCCATAAAATTGAAGATAATCTTATTGAAAAAACCGCATAAAATCTAGGTTTTCCTTCTAACCAATCTCGAAAATACAACCAGAAGTGGAGAAGCGATAAATATAGAAGAATAAGTTCCAACAATTACTCCCAAAATTAAAGCTAGGGCAAAATACCTAATGCTTTCCCCTCCAAAAAGGAAAAGAGATATAAGAACAAACAAAGTAGTCAAAGAGGTAGTTAGAGACCGACTAATGGTTTGATTAATACTTTTGTTAACAGTCTCTTCAAGATCTTCCCCGCCATACAAATGTAAATTTTCTCTAACCCGATCAAAAACAACAATCGTGTCATTGACTGAATAACCTAAAGTAGTTAAAAGCGCCGTAACAAAAAACATGTTTATCTCAATTCCCTTGAAATGGCTTAGGAGGGAAAAAATACCAATGATTATTAAGACATCGTGAAGAAGGGCTAAAATAGCAGCAATTCCTAATTTCCAAGAACTGATTTCACGGGAGATTTTACGAAAAGCCCAAGCAATATAAAAGACAATCCCAAATAAAGAAACTATTAATGCATAGATTGCTTTTCTCTTTAATTCTCCACCAATAACTGGGCCAATAGATTGAAATTGTTTTTCTTCAATGACCTCACTTATAGATAAATCTTTAGCTTCTTGAGGCGGAATAGCCGCAAAATTATCTCTAAGTATTTCTAAAATTTTCTGATGGACTGACTCATCAATTGTCTTCATCCTCAAGAACATCCCGTTTTCTCCTGTCGGCTGGATATTTATCTCTCCCAAATCCAAAGGTGCAAATTTCTCCTCTACTTTCTCTATGCTCGGCCTAGAAATGGCTTTAAACTCTATCTCCATAAGAGCCCCTCCTCTAAAATCAATACCTAGTCTTAGTCCATACATCACTAATGAAACTATACCTATACCGATGATAGTGGCAGAAAATATAAACCAGATTTTTCTTTTTGAAATAATATTGAACATAAGATTAAGATAATGTTAAATGTCAAATGTCAAAGATAAACAGATATTAGATATTAGAAATCAATCAATTTGATATTCAATATTTAATATCAAATATTTAATATTTAAGATTTGCGCTTTAAGTTTTAAGCTTATCTTGTTGTTTCACCCCAAACAGCCACTTCTTTTCACTTAATTTTCTTCTGCCTGTCATTTCTAAAAATGTTCTTGTTACTGTTATGGCTGTAAACATACTCACAACCACTCCTAGAAGAAGGGTTATGGCGAATCCTCTGACTACACTAGTACCTAGCCAAGCTAGAATCAAACAAATAATAATAGTAGAAATATTAGAATCTCTGATTGAGGTCCAAGCTCTTTTGAAACCATCACTCAAAGCAGAGCCAAATGGTTTTCCTAACTTTAATTCTTCCTTTAGTCTCTCAAAAATCAAGACATTAGCATCTACAGCCATACCTATGGACAAGATAAAACCAGCAACCCCGGCTAAGGTTAAAGTGACTGGAATTATTTTGAATAAAGCTAAAACTATCAAAACATAAACAAACAAAGATAAAGTAGCTATAAGTCCTAGAAATCGATAATACAAAATCATAAACAATCCAACTATTATAATCCCAATTAATCCAGCTATTAAACTTTTCTCTACAGAAGTTCTACCTAAAGTAGGGCCTACACTCTGTTCAGAAATTAGCTTTATCGGTACAGGTAAAGCTCCAGAGTTGAGTCTCATCGCCAAGTCCTTAGCTTCTTTGAGACTAAATTTACCACTGACTACTGCTTTACCACCTGTGATTTCTTCTTTGACTACTGGAGCAGAAATTATGGCTTGATCCAAATAAATAGCTACTTGTTTTCCTATATTTTTTTTAGTGATTTGACCAAAAAGTTCTTTGCCTTCATCATCAAATTCAAGTCCAACTTCTGGTTCATTTGTCTCAGGATTAAATTGGACTTGGGCTCGTTTTAATTGCTTACCAGTTAATTTAGTTGGAACAAAAACTGCAACTGGACCCTCCTTGTCTTCTAACTCTTCCCTTGCTTCTGACGGAAGCTCATCAAGGTTTACCTCCTTGGTTTCTCTAAATTCCAAATATGGAGTTTCCCCAATCATCTTTATGGCCTCATGAATATTTTTAATTCCAGGAAGTTCTACGCTTACTCTATATGTTCCACCTGCTCTGGCACTTTCCACTCGTGGCTCAGTCACTCCAAATTGATTGACCCTTCTTTCAATCACATCTTTAACCCCAGCCACAGACTCATCATACTCTTTTGGCTCAATATTAGATAAATCACATTCGTATATTAAATGTGTCCCACCTTGTAAATCTAAACCTAAATGAAGTTTTATTTCTTTATCCCAATCAATCCCCCATTTATGTAAATGAATGTCCGGTCCTTTTGGTAAGTCAATTAAAAGACAGCCAGAAACTAGCAAAAGGATTAAAATAAATTTTATTAGAAGTCTACGATGCATAAGAATAAACTTAAAACTTAAAGCTTAAATCTCAAATGTCAAATCTGACACCTCTAGTGTCATTGCGAGCCCCGTTAGGGGCGTGGCAATCCCGTTCGGGATACGATGTCATTTAATTCAAGGATGTCTAAGACCTCACGGGATTGCTTCGTCGTCCTTCGGACTCCTCGCAATGACAAGCAGTTTTGACATTTAACATTTGAGATTAGATTACTTGGATTTTGGATTTAATAGCATATTGGTCATTTGTCATTTACTTGTAGCCGTGGTCCTTTGTCCAGCAACAATATTTATATTTCTTCCCAGATCCGCATGGACACGGAGCATTGCGACCAATCTTTTTCTTCCGCACTGGCACACTTGATACTGAAGCCCCTTTAGAACTATCCTCAGAAGAAGTTTTAGCTGCTCCTTGCATTTGAACATTCTTACTCTCCATAGGAGATTCTTTCTTAACTATTCCTACTTTATAAAAAGAGTATACCACATTATTTTGCATTGAGGCAAGTAGATTCTGAAACATTTTGTAGCCTTCATTTTTATATTCTACTAAAGGATCTCTTTGACCATAACCTCTAAGTCCTATGCCTTCTCTAACTCTGTCCATAGCATCTAAATGGTCTATCCATAATGTATCAATAGTTCTCAGCAACACTACTTTCTCAATTTGTCTTGTTAAATTAGATCCTATTTCTTTCTCTTTCTCTTCATAAGCCTTTTGAGCTAAATTAGTTAAATAACTAATGATTTGTTCACGAATCCTGTCCAAACTTGTCCTACTTTTTACTATTTCTAGGAGTTTACCGTGAGCATCATGGGGAAGCGGGAATATAGTATTTACCACTTCGCAGATTTCTTCTGTATTCCAAATACTTTTATCCTCACTATTAGTGTGAGCCAAGACTATTTGACGAATTTCATTCTTAGTCATATCTAAAATATTTTTCTTGAGATTTTGGAAATTCTCTAATATATTCCTCCGTTTTTTATAAACTACTTCTCTATGTCTATTCATTACGTCATCATATTCTAAAACATGTTTTCTTAAATCAAAATTATATCCTTCGACTTTCTTCTGAGCTGACTCAATAGACTTTGAAATTAACTTATGTCTTATAGGCTGGTCATTAGGAAGCCCTAGACGGTCCATAATATTTTTTATTTTATCTCCGCCAAAAACCCGCATCAAATCATCTTCACAAGATACATAAAATTGAGAAGAGCCTGGATCACCTTGTCGACCAGCCCTGCCCCTAAGTTGGTCATCAATTCTCCTCGCTTCATGTCTTTCTGTGCCAATTATATGAAGTCCCCCGAATCCCACTACTCCTTTCCCTAATTTTATATCAGTTCCTCGACCAGCCATGTTAGTAGCAATAGTCACTGCTTCTTTCAAACCTGCCCTGGCAATAATCTTAGCTTCCTTTTCGTGGTGTTTGGCATTAAGAATTTGGTGAGGGACATTTGCCTTTCTCAGAAGGTTACTTAATTTTTCATTCTTCTCAATAGAAACTGTTCCTACTAAAATTGGCTGTTCCCGTTCGTATCTTCTTTTTATTTCATCAACAACTGCTTTAAATTTACCATCCTCGGTTTTATAAATCACATCAGGTGTATCCTTTCTGATCATTGGTTCATTGGTTGGGATAACTGCTACATCTAAATTATAAACCTTACGAAACTCCTCTTCGGATGTGGCGGCTGTACCGGTCATTCCAGAAAGCTTTTTATACAACCTAAAGTAATTTTGAAAAGTTATTGTAGCTAAGGTCTTCGATTCTTGCTTAATCTCTACCTCTTCCTTTGCTTCGATTGCTTGGTGTAATCCTTCTGAATAACGCCGACCAAACATTAGTCTCCCTGTAAAATCATCAACAATAATCACCTCGCCGTTTTTAATCACATAATCCTTATCTCTCTTAAATAAAGCCTGGGCTTTGAGCGCTTGCTCAAGATGATGGATTATTTCAACCCTCTCTTGATCATAAATGTCTTTTGTCCCTAGGATATTCTCTACTTTATCTATTCCTTGATCAGTTAAGGTTACAGCTCTCATTTTTTCATCAATATTATAATCTTCATTTTCTTCAAGCTTAGGAACAACTCGAGCAAACTGATAATACATTTTAGTTGATCCAGTATCTGGGGCAGAAATAATTAAAGGTGTTCTTGCTTCATCAATTAAAATACTATCTACCTCATCTACAATCCCAAAATTAAGTTCTCTCTGAACTATTTGATCTAGCTCCCAGGCCATATTGTCTCTTAAATAATCAAAACCAAACTCATTATTTGTCCCGTATGTAACATCAGCTAAATAAGCTTCTTGTCTCGGGATCGGACGCAAATGTTTCACATCAACAGTTTTTATTTCTGAACTATCGAGTTGATTTGACTTATTTGATTCTTCCGGCTCTTCATATTTTGGATCAAATAAAAAAGCACCTTCATGCTGGATACAACCAACTGAGAGCCCGAGTAAATTATAAATCGGACCCATCCAAGAAGTATCACGTCTAGACAAATAATCATTAACTGTAACGATGTGTACTCCTTCGCCTTGAAGACCATTGAGATATACTGGACAAGTTGCGGCAATAGTTTTCCCCTCCCCTGTCTTCATTTCTATTATTTTTCCTTGATGAAGAACAACTCCTCCTAAAATCTGAACATCAAAAAGCCTCTCACCCAAAGTGCGTTTGCCTGCCTCTCTAACCAAAGCAAAAGCTTCCGGCAAAATATTATCTAAACTTTCTCCATTTTTCAACCGTTCTTTAAACTCTTCGGTCTTTTCTCTAATTTGTTTATTACTAAGCCTCTTGGACTTCCCCTCGAGTTGATTTATCTTATCTACGATGGGCTGCAATTTATTTAATACTTTCTGATTTTCGTCACCAAAAATCTTTGTTATGAATGACATAAAATAATTAATGGTTTTATGGTTAAATAGTTTTATAGTTAAATAATTCCACAGTTTTATAACTATTGAACTATCGAGCTATTAAGCTATTTGATGATATAATACAGTATTTTTCGCTTTTAATCAAGACCACAACAAAACGAGGGTGATTGATTGGCCCTCGTTTTGCCTTTAGTCTTTTTAGGAGTCGCTCTTCAAATACTATTTTTTTCTCTTTCTAGTTTTTCTTTTTTTCGTGCCTTTACTTCTTTTTACAGTTTTTCTTTTTTTCGTGCTTTTACTTCTTTTTACAGTTTTTTTTCTCTTCTTAGTTTTTTTCTTAGCCATTACTAATTCCTCCTTTATCCCGCTATGTGATAAATAATCTATTGCGGGAAAAATTCATGGTTTTTAGATGTTCGACGAGACATCTACAATTTGAATAATATTTTTATTATTTTGTGATCATCTATAATATATTAGTTAGTTTTCATTCTGTCAAGGATTTTTAAAAATTTTTAACTTATTTTTCAATACTAAGACAATAGGAAGCAACAACTAACAACTAACAATTAACAATCAGCAATCATTATTTATCAATTATTACTCAAACCCCACTAACTCAATCTCAAACTCCAACTTAATCCCAAACTCTCCCAAAACTTTTTCCTGGATTATTTCGATCAATCTTATTACATCTTCAGCTCTAGCATTCCCTAAATTTATAATAAAATTTGCATGTTTCTCTGAAATTTGAGCATTACCTATTTTTTTGCCTTTTAACCCTGCTGAATCTATTAGCTCTCCGGCTGACTTATCACGAGGATTTTTAAAAATACAGCCAGCACTCAGGCAATCTAAAGGTTGGGATTCTTTACGTTCAAGTAAGTAACCTTGGATTACATTTCTGCTTTTTTCTTTATTACCATTCTTCAGTTCAAATTCAACAGATAAAATTATATCTTTATTATGTTTGAAAATACTATCACGATAAGAAAATCTAATTGCTGTATTGCTATACTGCTCTATCGTTATATTGTGAGATATTGATAATGTTTTTACGTTCTTCACTACTTGAGCTATCTCTTTTCCAAATGCTCCAATGTTTCCTCTCACCGCACCTCCAACAGTTCCCGGAATTCCAATTGCCCATTCGAGACCAGAAAGTTCATTCTTAATCGATAAGTCAACTAATTTAGATAAGCTCACTCCTGCATCTGCAATAATTTTATCACTTTGAACTTTTAACTTTGTCGCCGACGCGCCATAGCCGCTTTGGCGACGGCGCGAACTTTGAACTTTTATGACCAATCCTCGAAATCCTTTATCGCTGACCAACAGATTACTTCCTCCACCTAAAATAAAAAAGGGTAAATTAAGATCATGGGCAATCTTTACTGCTTTCATCAAACTATCATTGTTTTGAGCTATGAAAAAATAATCAGCTTCTCCACCAATTTTGAAAGTAGTATAGTTCGCTAAAGATTCGTTTTGAATAACCTTACCACTAAGTTCTTTTTGTAAAAGGTTATAGACATGCATGATAGAAAAACAAATGACAAACGACAAAATCCCAATGACAAATTATTTTGACATTTGATCATTGGTCATTTGGCATTTTCATACATTTTAATTCTTTCACCAGCATTCCTTCTAATTTGTAGATGTCTCCCGGTCCCATACAAATTACTACGTCTCCAGATTTAAGGTGGTGAAGTAGATAATCTTTAACTTTATCAAGTTTGGGAATATATTTTATATCCTGGCCAATTTTTTTAATTTCTTGGACCAGATCTTTAGAGCTTATAGTCTCTGTCTTCTCTTCTCTACCCGGAACATTATAAATATCACTTATGATTAATTTATCAGCATCTTTAAAAGAGGTAATAAATTCTCTAAACAAACCTAATATGCGAGCATGCTGGTGCGGTTGAAAAACACACCAGATTCTTTTTTTAGGATAAAACTCTCGAGTTGCTTCTAAGGTTGTTTTAATCTCTGTTGGGTGGTGAGCATAATCATCAATAATAATTATATTATTTACTTCTCCTCTTTTACTAAATCTTCGCCAGGTACCTTTGAAATTTTCTAAAGCTTTTCTAATATCATGATAAGGAATATTTAACTCTGAAGCTAGAGCAATTGCTCCTAAAGCATTTTGAACATTATGTTTTCCTGGAACCCATAATGTAAAATCTCCTATTATTTTATTATTTTTCTTTACAATAAATTTATTTTCGCCATTCTCAAATTTTATATCTTCCGCTTTCCATTTGGCATTGGAACTAATTCCATACGTGACTATTTTACACTGGATATTCTCCAAAATCTTCTCTACATTTCTACTATCTTTACAAGCAATAAGTAAACCGTCTTTTGGTAGCTTTGAGATAAATTCTCTAAATGCGTTTGAAACGTCTTGAAGGTCTTTATAATAATCAGGATGATCATATTCAATGTTCGTTAATAAAATAAGGTGGGGTGAGTAATTTAAAAAATGTCTCCTGTATTCACAAGCCTCAACTATAAAATATTTGCTTTCCCCCCATCTTGCATTAGATCGCCAGTTCATAACCTCACTTCCAACAACTACTGTTGGATCTAATCCAGCCCGAGTTAAAATTTCACTGACCATTGCCGTGGTTGTCGTCTTTCCGTGAGTCCCTGAAATACAAATAGAAAATTTATTCTTCATCATCTGCCCTAATATTTGAGGATAACTCAAGACAGGAACTTTAATTTTTTTCGCCTCTTGAAGTTCAATATTATCCTCAGGTACTGCTGGCGAATAAACTACTATGTCCAAATCTCTCGAAATATTATCCTTTCTATGGCCGATGAATACTTTTGCTCCTAAATCTCTTAACTCCTCAGTGATCCCTGATTCGGATAAATCTGAACCAGAAACATTTTTTTTCTGTTCGAGAAATATTCTGGCAATCGCACTAACACCAATTCCACCTATACCAATGAAATGGATCTTTTTAATGTTTTGAAAATTCATATAAATAACAATAGCTCTATAGTTAAATAGTTCAATAGTTATAAAAAACCATCTGACCGTTTAGATATTCAAGCAATTAACAATTAACAACCAGCAATCAGCAATCAGTAATTATAATCTCTGCTATCTTCTTCGCTGCATTAAGTCTGGCTAACTTTGAAATATTCCTTGATATCCCTTCTAATCTTTCTTTATTATCCAAAAGATCTTTTATGTTTTTAAGAAGCACCTGTTGTGTTAGATCCTTCTGTAGAATTACTTGAGCCCCACCACTTTCCTCAAAGATCCTTGCGTTTCTTAGCTGATGATTTTGAGCTGAGGTTGGTAAAGGAATTAAGATACTTGGCTTTCCTAAAGCTGCTAACTCAAAAAGTGTATTTGATCCAGCTCTGGCGATGATTAGATCTGCTATTGCATACGCATCTGCCATCTCTTTGCTCTTAAGAAATCCATATCGACGATACGCTGCATTTTTTGAACTTTGAATTTTGAACTTTGAACTTTGAATTCCAGCTTGGTGTATCACCTGACATATTTTCAATAATTCTGGCATTGCCTTTTCAACAATCTCGTTAATTGCCTTAGCTCCTTGGCTTCCCCCAGTTACGAAAATTATTGGTTTATCTTTACTCAATTTAAAATAACTAAATCCACGTTCTTTTGAACCTTCAGGTATTTCTGAATGGATAGGATTCCCAGTAAGCACACATTTATCTTTGGGAAAATATTTTTCACTCTCTTCAAATGAAATAGCTATTTTTGTTGCAAAGTGAGATAAAAATCGATTAGCTAATCCTGGAATAGAATCAGATTCGTGAATAATAATCGGCCGATGAAGAAGCCAGGAAGCCAGAACTCCTGGTACACTTACATATCCTCCCTTACCAAAAACTTTATCTGGTTTAAATTTTCTAACAATAGAAAAAGCCTGGATTATACCTCGAGGTATTTTAAAAAAATCTACTATATTTTGCCAAGAAAAGTAACGCCTAATTTTACCCACCGAGACGCCCTTAAAAGGAATATTTTTATTTTGGGCAAACTCTCTTTCCGGCCCTTCTTTTCCTCCAATCCAAAGAAACTCAAGAGGTATTCTTTTCTCTTGAGCTATTCTCCTTAATTCAGAAATCACGGCTAAAATTGGTTGGATGTGACCGCCAGTGCCGCCAGCAGTAAGTAGGATTTTCATAAAATAAATAGAAATTAGATATTGAATATCAAATATTTAATATTCAATATTGAGCTTTGGTATCTGATATTTATCTATTTCCCCCGCCTCGGCTCAACTGTATGCCTTGATATATTAAGTAAAATTCCTACCCCAGCTAATGACACAACCAGAGCGGAACCTCCATAACTTATAAATGGTAAAGGGATCCCAGTCAAAGGAACAAGCGAAGTCATACCAGCCATATTAACAAATGCTTGGATAATAAACCAGCAAGTAATTCCAGTTGCAACTAATTTTCCAAAAGTGTCAGGGATATTCTGAGCTATTTTAAATCCTCTAAAAGCTAAAAAGAAAAATAATCCTATTAAGACAACACATCCAATAAATCCTAATTCTTCAGCTAGGATAGCAAAGATAGAATCACCTGTTGCTTCAGGCAGATATAAATACTTTTGCCTAGAATGGCCAAAACCTAAGCCTAGAATTCCCCCTGAACCTATAGCCAAAAGCGCTTGGTTAATTTGATAGCCTATACCCTGAGGATCTACTTCTGGGTGTAAAAACACTGTGAAACGAGCCATCCTATAAGGAGCTATCTTAATTAATCCCCATATCGCACCTAATCCTCCCCCACAAAGCAATACCAAACTCCATAAAGGAGCACCAGCTACAAAATAAATTCCCAAACCTGTGAGAATTATAACTAAAGCGGTGCTCATGTCGGGTTGCCTCATAATCAAAAATCCAATAAGTCCTATCACTATTATAAAAGGAACAAAAGTAAGATAAAAGCTTTTAATCTTCTTTTCTCTTGCAGCCAGAAAAGCAGAAAGATAGATTATAAAAGAAAGTTTACAAATTTCAGTAGGCTGTAAAAGAAACGGTCCTATATGAACCCAACGTCTTGCTCCGCCATATCCCACACCTATTTTAGGAATAAATACTGCTATAAGAAGAGCCAATGTCACAAAGAGCAAAATCGGAGCAAGTTTTTTCCAAAGGTGATAAGGGATTTTGTAACAAACAATCAAAAAGAATAATCCTGGCAATAATCCGTATAAAAATTGATGCTTTAGATAATAATAATTATGACCAAACTTCTCATATGACAAAGCCACACTAGCCGAACTAATCATAATCAGGCCAAGAATAACCAGAGCAAAAACAATAAGAGCTAAAACGTGATCAGATTGGTGAGGTTTTTGGGGCATAGAAATAAAAAATCTAAAACTTAAAGCGTAAAACAGACAACTTAGTTGTCACTGCGAGCGAACGAAAGTGAGCGTGGCAATCCCGTTCAAAATGCGATGTCATTTAATTCAAGGACGTCTAAATCCTCACGGGATTGCTTCGTCGCTTCGCTCCTCGCAATGACAGGCAGATTTGAGATTTAACATTTCACATTTTAAACTTATCAACTTACAAACTTATTAACTATTTTCTTAAACTTTTCTCCCCTCTCTCTGTAATCTCTAAACCAACCAAAACTCTCAGCTCCCGGGGAGAGAAGAACTATATCTCCAGATTTGGCTTTATCTTTAGCTAATTCAACCGCTTCTTTCAACGAGCTACACCTTTTTATAAAAGTCTTAGAATCTTCAGGTAAAAACTTTTTGATGACTTTCTCCAAATACGAAGACAGCTGTCCAATTAAAATTACACTTTTTACTTTATGTCTGACAATTGCTCGGCTACAGTCGTCATATTCTTGAGGTAAAGGTTTTTTGCGAAAACCACCCACAATTAA
>Ga0315543_1001357_pt1 | contig 26813 bp, 28 predicted proteins | sample SalMarSW160210MG_2_FD_203098 | JGI IMG/M metagenome (GOLD analysis project Ga0315543, IMG submission 203098) | Salt marsh sediment microbial communities from the Plum Island Ecosystem LTER, Massachusetts, United States - Salt Marsh Sediment SW1601-210 ... | reverse complement strand
GCTCCTCACCTCTGCAACGACCGTGATTACTCAGGCATCATCATTCTGAGCGACCGAAGGAGCCTGTCCTGAGCGAAGCCGAAGAGAGCGAAGAATCTCGCGTTGGCAATGACAGGAATATCCCCAACCTTGACAACACCCAGCCAGAGTGTTACAATCTGTCTGTTGCCGAGCACCGCCAGCCCAGCAAGGATTCCCCCCCGTGGGGGAACTGAGAGGGTAAGGTTGTGCCGGCGCTGTTTCCGTTGGGGGAGAATGTGAGTCAGGAAACTATTGCCCGCATATTGGCCATCGAACAAGAGGCCGCGAAAATCCACGACGACGCCCAACGCCAGGCTGCGCACCTAATCGAGGAGGCCGAAGAAGCGGCCTCCGCATTGCGTGAGCAGACTCTGACCCAGGCCCGCCAGCAGGCCGAGCAGATTGTCGCCACGGGCCAGGAGGCGGCCGAGGCCGAGCGGTCACGCGCAGTCGCACAGGCCGAGGCGGAGGCCCAGCGCATGGAGACGCTGGCTGCACGCCACTTCGACCGCGCCGTGAACTTCGTTCTTGACCGGGTTGCGGGACGCGAGTAGCAATGTCCATACAAGACGTCAATGCCTACTCCCTGGTCCACGCCACGGTGCGCGCCCTCTACTCAACCATGCTGGCGCCGGAGACGTGGAGCGCGCTCGTGGAGGCGCAGGACTTCGACGCTGTTCTGACTGTGCTGTCGAAGACTGTGTACGGTCCCTATCTCCAGATTGAGCGCCAGGAACTGACTCCCCGCCGCGCCATCTACCAGATCAGGTGGCACCTGGCCGACCTCTACGAGAAAATCATCCGCCTGACGCCGGGCCCCGGGCAACAACTACTGCTCCAACTCTGGCGGCTCTACGAGGTGGACAATCTCAAAGCCACCCTGCGCGGGATCGAGACCGGGGCGTCGTGGGACCAGGTGCGCCATTTGCTCTGCCCAATGGCCAAATATATCACTCTCACTACAGCCAGTATGGAAAAGATGATCCAGAGCGGCGACGTGGCGCGGGCAATCGAACTCATACGTCACACCCCCTATTACGAGACCCTCGTCCACGCATTGGAGCGCTACCGGGCCGAGAGGAACCTGTTTCCCCTGGAGGTGGCGCTGGACCTGGACTATCACCGTGGTCTGTGGCAGAGCATCCATCAACTGACGGGCACAGATCACGAGCAGGCACTGCGCATTGCGGGCACGGTGCTTGACGTGGATAACCTGCTGTGGGCGATCCGCTACCGCGTCTATCACCACCTCTCGGAGCAGGAGATCATCAACTACACACTGCCCTTCGGCTACCGGGTGCGCGACGAGGACATCCGCGCCATCGCCGCCGGTGCGGACATCGCCCAGGTGGTGAAGCACATCTACCCGGGCGTTCAGATCCCCCCCTCCCTGATCTCGGGGGGGGGAGAGGGGGGGGGCGGGCTGGCAGCGCTTGAACTGTCCTGCCAGCGCCACATCGTCAAAACGTGCCGTGCAGCCTTCATCGGCTATCCCTTTCACGTCGGCATCCCGGCGGCCTACCTGCTGCTGAACGAACACGAGATCCGGGACTTAACCGTGTTGATCGAGGCCAAGTCCTCACACCTCCCGATGGAGATGTTTGCATCCATGCTTGAGATTCAGCCAGTTGGGGCCGGTCTCCCGACCACGCCCCCCCAGACCGATCAGAGGTAAGCATGTTTCGGCCACAAGCGATGAGTAAGGTCGAACTGGCCGTGCCGGAACGCGACGTCGTGCCCGTGACCGAGGCGTTGGCCGACTCGGGTCTCTTCCACCCGGCGCTGGCTGGCCGCTTAGGCGGTGAGCGTGCCCCACGTCAGGCCGAAAACTGGCACGAGCGGGCGGTCGCCTTCGCGGCCCTCGAACGGCGTATCCTGGCCGTGATGGAGACGCTCGGCGTGGACGAAGGCCCGCCCCCAGCGGAAACACCCCATCTCGTTGAGCCCGAAACGGCACAGATGGACATTGAGCGCCTGGAACGAGAGGCCCGGGCGCCCGTCCAGGAGTTAGAGGAGGGACAGCGCAGACTGACCCAATTGCAGCGTTACCTCAGCCAGTTGAAGCCCATTGCCGGCCTGGAGGTGGACCTGGACACATTGCGCAGCCTGCGTTACACTTTTGCGCTCCCGGGCACTATGCCTATCGCCAACCTGGAGCGGTTCCAGACCAGCCTGGAACTCATCCCCTCAGCACTGGTCACGCTGCGACGTGAGGATCACCTGGCGACGGTCGTGCTCTTTGGCACGCAGCGCGACGCCGACATCCTGAGCCGGGCTGCCCGCAGTGCCTATCTCAACCCACTTGAACTGCCGGAGACGTACCGTGGCACCCCGGCCGAAGCCATCACCGCCCTGGAGTCCGGCATCAAGCGCACACGCCAATACGTCGCCGAATGTCGGAGCAGCATTGACTACCTGCACGAGGCGCACGTACAGCGTCTGCGTCACCTGCTGTGGCGGGTGCGTGCCAGTCGCACGCTGGTCGAGACCATCGCCCGCTACGACCGGCTGCGCTACACATATCTGGTAGCAGGCTGGGTGCCCGCGTCACAGGTTCCCACGCTGAAACAGAAGATTGAGCAAGTTTCAGATAAAGTGCTGCTCGAAGTGAGCATGCCCCGGCGACATGAGGATGGTCATATCCCGGTGGCGCTCGGAAATCCCCCCATCGTGAGGGCTTTCCAGGGCCTGGTGACCAACTATGGCTATCCCCGTTACGGCGAATTGGACCCCACGCCCGTGCTGGCACTGACCTTTTCCCTTGTCTTCGGCATCATGTTCGGCGACGTGGGACACGGGCTGGTGTTGGCCCTCCTGGGCTTGGCTCTAGCCAGCCGCAAGGTGCGCGCGTTGCGCGGGCTCTCCAGCATGGGGGCAGTGGTCATCGCCTGCGGCATAACGGCGATGATCTTCGGCTTCCTCTACGGCAGCGCCTTCGGCTTTGAGGTACTCCAACCGCTGTGGATACGACCGATTGAGGACATCATGGACATCTTGCTGTCCACCATTGCTATCGGCGCGGGTCTGTTGAGCCTGGGGATGGTCTGTAACGTCGTCAATGCAGCGATGGCGCACCGGTGGGGGCACATGCTCTTCGATCGCAACGGCCTGGCCGGGTTGGTCTTCTACTGGTCGCTGATTGGACTGGCAGCGGGGGCCTTTGTGGGCGACTTGCCCGTCAACCCCATCCTGCTCGCCGCGCTGGCTGCCATATCCGGGCTGGCGGTGACGTTCGCCGAACTACTGGAGCACCTGGTCGAGGGTCACCGGCCGCTCGTCGAGGGCGGCTTCAGCACATACCTGATGCAGGCGCTCTTTGAACTTTTCGAGACGATCATTGGTCTGCTGAGCAACACCCTCTCCTACGTCCGTATGGGCGCTTTCGCCGTGGCACACGGCGCGCTCAGCATGGTGGTCTTCATTATGGCCGAGATCGTCAGCCCGGCGCACGGCGTGGGATATTGGGTCGTGGTGGCGCTGGGCAACCTGTTCGTTATCGGCTTCGAAGGGCTGATCGTGGGCATCCAGACACTGCGTCTGGAATACTACGAGTTCTTCAGCAAGTTCTTCTCTGGCGGCGGCGTGCGCTACCGCCCGCTGACGCTGATCCCAAGAGGGGAGGAATGAGAACTGCCCCTGTGCTACATTCAGGGACACAGAACGAGGAGGAATGTAATGCTTATCACAATCACTCTACTTGCCGGGCTGATACCATTGACACCAGCCATCGTGTTCGCGCTCAAGCGAAAGAGGTATGCGCCTGCCCAGGCGACCCGCAAACTGGTACTCAGCCTGGGCGGCTTCAACCTGGTACTGGCACTGATGATGGTCGGCCTGGGGCTGGTCTGGTTCTTCGCCCCCAGCGTCGTTCAGGCGGCGGGGCTGGCCCAGGAGACGGGCAGCGATCCCTACGCCCCGTTCGCCGCCGCCATCGCCGTCGGCGTGGGTTCCCTGGGCGCAGCCTATGCCGTAAGCACCACCGGGTCGGCCGCCGTCGGGGCCATCGCCGAGAAGCCGGAGGTCTTCGGCCGCGCCCTCATCTTCGTCGGCCTGGCCGAAGGTATTGCCATCTACGGGCTGATCATCGCCTTTATGATCCTCGGACGCTGACGAAAGGGTAAGAAACCAGGTTTTTCGGAAAAAACCCGGTTTCTCAAGAGGTGATATGAAACTGCTGGTCATCGGCAACCAGGATGCCGTGAGGGGCTTCGCCCTCGCCGGTGTGCGCGGCCAGATCGCGACGACGGCCGGGGAACTGAACCATGCCCTCGACGCAGCCCTGTCCGACGCGGAGATCGGCATCGTGCTGGTGACCGAGGACGTCGCGGACCTGGCCCGCCAGCGGGTGGACACGCTCAGGGTACACAGCACCGTCCCCTTAGTAGTGGAGATACCGGGGCCGGAGGGGCCGCGCCCTGACCGGCCGCCACTCAGCGAAGTGATCCGGCGAACTATCGGGGTGAGGATATAATGCCAGAGTATAACGACATCCAGACTCTTGAGCACGCCATTATAGGCGATGCCAAAGAGGAAACGGAGCAAATTCTGGCCGACGCGCAGGCCAGGGCCGAGGATATCCGCCAGCAGGTGGAAACGCAGGCCAACGCCAAGCGTGAAGCCATCCTACAACGAGCGCAACAGGAGGCCGAGACCCTACGCAGCCACGCAGCGGCCGCGGCACAACTGGAGGCCCAGATGCTGAGGTTGAAGCGCCGCGAGCAGTTGCTGGAGCGCGTCTTCGCCGGCGCCCGCCAGCAACTGGCCTCCGCACCCCAGTGGCCGGACTACGAGCAGATCGCCCGCCGCCTGGTACGCGAAGCGGTGGAGCGGTTGGGCGCCGACGAGGTCCTGGTGCGGGCCGATGAGAATACGCGGAGGGTGCTCGATGACAAGGCGCTGGCTGACCTGGGAAAGGCCCTCCCCCCCGTGGGGGGGATTGAGGGGGAACGCTTCCCCCCCGTGGGGGGGACTGAGAGGAGACGCTTCCCCCCCGTGGGGGGGACTGAGGGGGAACGCTTCCCCCCCGTGGGGGGGACTGAGGGGGAACGCTTCCCCCCCGTGGGGGGGATTGAGGGGGGTGGCGTGCGACTGCGCGCAGGCGAGCCCCTTGCCCGGGGCACCGGCGTCGTGCTGGAGACTCCCGATGGCCACCGCCGCTACGACAACACGCTGGAGACCCGGCTGGCCCGTATGCAGGACGGTCTGCGCGCCCCCGTCTACCACATTCTGATGGGAGAGGCGGTATGAGCAAGACGAGCATACAGGTGGGTCAGGTGATCTGGGTGAACGGCCCGGTAGTACGCGCCCGAGGCTCGCAACAGATCGGCATGCTCGAAGTGGTCGAGGTCGGCGACGAGCATCTGGTGGGCGAGGTCATCGGCCTGGAGATGGACGTGATCACCATCCAGGTATACGAGGAGACGTCGGGGTTGCACCCCGGCGCGCCCGTCTACGGCACTGGGCTACCGCTCTCGGTGGAATTGGGGCCGGGCCTGTTGCAGTCCATCTTCGACGGCATCCAGCGCCCGCTGCCCGTGCTGGAACTGCGCAGCGGCACCTTCATCGGGCGGGGCATCAAGACAACCCCACTTTATCGCAAACAGAAATGGGCCTTCACCCCCCGCGTCGAGGTGGGGGACGTGGTTCAGGGAGGCACCATTCTGGGAGTCGTGCCGGAGACTCCGTTGATCGAACATCGCATCATGGTGCCGCCCGACGTGTCGGGAAGGCTGACCTGGGTGGCCCCGCCGGGGGAGTACACCATTGAGGAGCCCATCGCCCGGGTGACCCCCCTCAATCCCCCCTATGAGGGGGGAGGAAGCCCCCTCAGCCCCCCCTATGAGGGGGGAAGCACCCCCTCCCCCCTGGAGGGGGGACAGAGGGGGGTAGGTGGCGAACGGGAACTCACGATGTTCCATCGCTGGCCGGTGCGTCACCCGCGCCCCTATCGCCGTCGCCTCCTGCCCACAGAGTTGCTGGTCACAGGACAGCGCGTGCTGGATGTTTTCTTCCCGCTGGCGAAGGGGGGCGCGGCGGCCATTCCGGGGGGATTCGGAGCCGGCAAGACAGTCTGCCAGCATCAGATCGCCAGGTGGAGTGACGCGGACGTGGTCATCTTCGTGGGATGTGGGGAGAGGGGCAACGAAATGACCGAGGTGCTGCAGGAGTTCCCCCACCTCACCGACCCGCGCAGCGGCCATCCGCTAATGGAGCGCACCATCCTCATTGCCAACACCTCCAACATGCCCGTCGCCGCCCGCGAGGCCAGCATCTACACCGGCATCACGCTGGCCGAGTATTACCGCGACATGGGCTACCACGTGGCGCTGATGGCCGACTCCACCTCACGCTGGGCCGAGGCGCTGCGCGAAATCTCCGGCCGCCTGGAGGAGATGCCCGCCGAAGAGGGCTACCCGGCCTACCTGGCCGCCCGTCTGGCAGAGTTCTACGAACGGGCCGGCCGCGTGACCACGCTCAACGGTGCCCCCGGCTCGGTCAGTGTCATCGGAGCGGTCAGCCCGCCCGGCGGCGACTTCTCCGAGCCGGTCACGCAGCACACCACCCGTTTCATCCGCTGCTTCTGGGCGCTGGACAAGGCGCTGGCGTCGGCACGTCACTTCCCGGCAATCAACTGGCTCGACAGTTACAGCGAATATGTGGACGAGGTAAGCGACTGGTGGCGAGAGAAGGGACACGAAGACTGGTTTGCGCTGCGCGAGCAGGCGCTGGAGATATTGCAGCGCGAGAACCGCCTCCAGCAGGTCGTCAAACTGGTCGGCCCCGATGCGCTGCCCGACGACCAGCGCCTGATCCTGGAGACGGCCCGCCTGTTACGCGAGGGCTTCCTGCAACAAAACGCCCTTGACGAGGTGGACTCGTATGCAACCATTGAAAAGCAGATGCGCATGCTAGAGATCATCCTCCACTTCCACGAGCGTGCTGCGCAAATCATCGCCAAAGGCTGCCCCATCGTCGTGATCCACGATCTCCCCATCGTGAACACCCTCGTGCGGATGAAGACCACCGTGCGTAATGAGCAGGTGGAACAGATAGACGAGATTTGGAAAGCATTGGACGAGCAGATGGACAAATTAAAGAAGGATTACATGTGATGGAGATAGCAGAATACGGGGGACAAGAGGTCGCGGGAGTGGCCCGCGTTGAAGGCCCCATCGTCGTCGTCGCAGGGATCGGCAACGTCGGCTACGACGAGGTGGCCGAGGTCGTGGACTCACGGGGGCGGCTCCGCCGGGGGCGGGTGCTGGAGGTCGGCGAGGGGGTCGCCGTCGTCGAAGTCTTCGCCGGCACCACCGGCCTCTCCATCGAGGGTACGCACGTCCGTTTCCTGGGCCGGCCCATGCGCCTGCCCGTATCCACGGAGATGCTGGGGCGCGTCTTCGACGGCCTGGGCACGCCCATTGACGGCGGGCCGGAGCCGCTGGCCGAGCGCTGGGCCGACGTCAACGGCCAGCCGATTAACCCTACCGCCCGCGTCTACCCCCGCGATTACATTCAGACCGGCATCTCGGCCCTGGACGGGATGAACACGCTGGTCCTAGGCCAGAAGTTGCCCCTCTTTTCCGGCAGCGGCCTGCCCCACGATCAGTTGGCGGCACAAATCGTGCGCCAGGCTACCCTCCCCCTTAGCGAGAGAGAGACGGAAAACTCCCCCCCTGTAGGAGGAGAGGCCGGGCAGACTTCCTCCCCCCCTGTAGGAGAGGCCGGGCAGACTTCCTCCCCCCCTGTAGGGAGGGCCGGGGGGGGTTCCTCCCCCCCTGTAGGGGGGGGCGGGCAGGCTTCCTCCCCCCCTGTAGGGGGGGGCGGGCAGGCTTCCTCCCCCCCTGTAGGGGGGGGCGGGGGGGGTACCCGTTTCGCCATCGTCTTCGCCGCCATGGGCGTCAAGCACGACGTGGCCGAGTTCTTCCGCGACTCCTTCGCTGCCAGCGGCGCGCTGACCCGCGTGGCGATGTTCCTTAACCTGGCCGACGACCCGCCCATCGAACGACTGGTGACGCCGCGCGTCGCGCTGACGCTGGCCGAGTTTCTGGCCTTCGAACGGGACATGCACGTCCTCGTCGTCCTCACCGACATGACCAACTACTGCGAGGCGCTGCGGCAGATTTCCAACATCCGCGGTGAGGTGCCCAGCCGCAAGGGCTACCCGGGCTACCTCTACAGCGACCTGGCCTCGATCTACGAACGCACGGGGCGCATCAAGGGCAGCAGCGGCTCCATCACCCAGTTGCCCATCCTGACCATGCCCAATGACGACATCACCCACCCCGTGCCCGACCTGACCGGCTACATCACCGAGGGGCAGATCGTGCTCAGCCGGGAACTGTTCCAGCGGGGCGTCTACCCGCCCATCTCCGTCCTCCCCTCCCTCTCGCGGCTGATGAAGGACGGCATTGGGGAGGGGCACACGCGAGCCGACCACGCGCACCTGTCGGCGCAACTCTACGCTTCCTACGCCCACGTGCAGGACGTGCGCGCGCTAGCCTCGGTCATCGGCGAGGAGGAGTTGACCTCGGTTGACCAGCGTTACCTGAAGTTCGGCCAGGCCTTCGAGCGCGAGTTCGTCGGGCAGGGCGCGACGGAGAATCGCACCATTGAGGAGACGCTGGACGTCGGCTGGCGAGCGATCTCGATCCTGCCCCGCGAGGAACTCACCCGCGTCAGCGAGGTCGAGATCGAAAAATACTATGGGAAGCAGGGAGGTATAGGGAGTAGGGAGTAGGGAGTAGGAAAAGATGGCACGACTACGAGTCGCCCCCACGCACAGCAACCTGATCCGCATACGCGAGGCATTGGAACTGGCGCGCGAGGGGTACGAGATTCTGGACAAGAAGCGCGAGGTGCTGACTACCGAACTGATGCACATGGCCCACGACGCCGCAGTGCTCCAGGAGCGAGTGTGGGAACTGCTCGCGGAGGCCTACCGTGCGTTGGAGATGGCGCGGCTCTCAATGGGCAGAGAGCGCCTGGAGTGGGCGGCGCTCTCCGTGAACGAGACTGTCGAGGTGGAGGTGAAACCCCACAGCGTGATGGGAGTGGTGATACCCACCGTCAGGGCTCACGGCGCACCGCCGGAGATGCCCTATGGCCTCGGCAACACCACCGTCGCACTGGACAAGGCCGTCGCCTGCTTCCGCCGCGTCCTGGCTGAGATTCCTGTGCTCTCCGAGACGATGACGACCGTCTGGCGGCTGGCGCGGGAGTTGCAGAAGACTCAGCGGCGCGTCAACGCGCTGCAGTACATCTTCATCCCCCAGTATGAGGAGACCGTCGTCTTCATCGAGAGCGCGCTGGAGGAACGGGAGCGCGAGGAGACCTTCCGGCTCAAGCGCATCAAGTCACGGGTTGCCCAGCCGGTGATAGGCCCAGCGACGCGCGAGTACGCGCAGCCTTACCGCGATATCGGCGGCGGCAAGTCACCTATCTACCGCGACATCGGCGGTGGCAAGTCGACATCACGCGAGTTTGGCTAGAAAGACCGGAGGCTGCTAATGGAAGAACGGAGCCCTTTCACACACATCCTGGTCCCCACCGACGGATCGGAGACCTCGATCAATGCCGGTCGGCTGGCGATCCGGATAGCCGCCACGTACAGTGTGCCGATCACATTCGTGTACGTCGTAGACAGCGCCATTGCGGATGAGATCGCAGGAGCAACCTCAAAGATCGCGGAAACGGTGCACCGGGAGTTAGAGGCCAAGGGACGGCACTACCTGGACTATCTCTCCCGCCTGGCCCGGGACAGGGGTCTGCAGACTGGTCAGGTGGTCCGGCACGGCATTCCCCACAGCGAGATCGCCAATCTGGCACGCGAGCAAGGGGTGGACCTGATCGTCATCGGCCAGGTAGGCCGCCGTGGGCCACGACGCGTCCTCATCGGCAGCGTGGCCGAGCGGGTGATCGAATACGCTCCCTGCCCCGTCCTCGTCGTCAGGCACACCCCCGCCAGACGCTAACCAACCAACTCCAACTACCCAACTTCCCCACCCTGCGGTATAATTGATTTGACTTGGTTCCCCCTCTAATCCCCCCCATAGGGGCGAGGTAGAGGCACCCTCCCCCCGTGGGAGAGAGCAGCGGTGGGGACCTGTCAGGTATACAATACAGAGGTGAAATTATGACTAATGGCAAACTCCAGGCTGGTGGCCTGATCCAGAATGACCATCTGGCCCTGATCGGTGTAATGGACATCCCATCACGTCCAGGCGTAGGCGGCAGGCTCTTCTCTGCGCTAAGCGACCAGGGAATCAACGTCGAATTCATTGTGCATCTGATTGATCTGGAGGAAGAAGATCACATCGTCCTGTGCGTGGACCGGGATGACCTGAATGAGGCGCTGGCAGTGGTCGAACGTGTACGGGAGGAGGTCGGAGGGAAAGCCATTACCAGCGACTCTGAAGTGGCGTCGGTGAGCCTCTTCGGCCTTGATTTTCGCGAACAGCGCGGCGTCGCCAGCCGGATGTGCCAGGCACTGGGCGCTTGCAACATCAATATTCGCGCCATCAGCACCTCCCTCTCGACCATCACCTGTGTGATCGAAGCCCAGCGCCTGGACGAAGCCGTCCATGCGCTGCGCGACACATTCATGTTGCCCTGAATTGGATGCTGGATGCTGGACGCTGGATGCTGGATACTGGATACTTAATGACGGCGAGCAACGCAAATGTTGGAGGGTAACTCTATACAGCAACCCAGGTTGGGCACCATCGTGCGCATCATTGGCCCCGTGGTAGACATATCTTTTGCAGGTGAGGAATTGCCAGCCCTGTTGAGTGCGTTGGTCGTTCACAACAGCAAACTCAGCGTCACCATTGAGGTACTGGAACACCTCGACCGTCACACGGTGCGCGGCATCGCGATGGAAGCGACGGCCGGGCTGCGCCGCAATATGACGGTCGAGGACACCGGCGCTCAGATACAGGTGCCGGTGGGGAGAGAGACGCTGGGGCGCGTGTTCAACGTGCTGGGACAGCCCATAGACGAAGGGCCGACCCTGGGTGAGGTGCAGATGCAGAGCATCCACCAACCGGCACCCCCTTTCGTTCAACAGGAGCCCTCGACGGAGGTCTTCGTCACCGGACTGAAGGTCATTGATTTGCTGGCCCCTTACGTGCGCGGCGGCAAAGTCGGTCTGCTGGGCGGCGCCGGGGTGGGCAAGACGCTGCTGATTATGGAAATGATCCGCCACACCTCAGCCGAGCACCGGGGCGTTTCAGTCTTTGCTGGCGTGGGCGAGCGCACCCGTGAGGGCAACGAACTCTACCTGCAGATGAAGCGCACGGGCGTACTCAAAGACGCTGTGTTGGTCTTTGGGGAGATGAACGAGCCGCCGGGGGCGCGTTTCCGGGCAGCGTTCACGGCGTTGACCATGGCCGAGTACTTTCGCGACGTCGAGCATCGGGATGTCTTGTTCTTCGTTGACAACATCTTTCGCTATATTCAGGCCGGCGGCGAAGTGTCGGCCCTGCTGGGGCGCTTGACCAGCGCCGTGGGTTACCAGCCTACGTTGGCCACCGAGGTGGGCATGCTGGAGGAGCGCATCGTCTCTACGTCCAAGGCCGCCATCACCTCCGTCCAGGCGATCTATGTGCCGGCCGACGACCTGACCGACCCGGCACCCGCCTCGACCTTTGCGCACCTCGACGCCACGGTGGTCCTGTCGCGTCAACTGGCCAGCCAGGGCTTTTATCCGGCCGTTGACCCGCTGGAATCGCATTCGCGCCTCCTCGACCCGCGCATCGTCGGCGAGGAGCACTATGGGGTGGCGACGCGCGTACGCGAGATATTGGCGCGCTACAAGGAATTACGCGACGTGATCGCCATCCTGGGCATAGAGGAACTGGCCGAAGAGGACCGGCTGCTGGTGCGGCGCGCGCGCAAGATGCAGCGCTTCCTCACCCAACCCTTCTTCGTCGCCGAGGAATTCACCGGGCAAGCAGGGGTCTTTGTGCCTCTCGAAGAGACAGTGCGCGGTTTCAAGATGATCATTGACGGCGAGTTGGACGACATCCCAGAACAGGCTTTCTACATGACCGGCGACATCAACAGCGTGTTGCGCAAGCGAGAGCGATGACATGTCTAAGACGATGCAGTTGGAGATCATCACTCCCGATGAGATTATCTTAAACACTGACGTAAAGGCAATTCGCGTACAACTGTCTGACGGCTGGTGGGGCATCCTGCCGCGACACGCGCCCTTTCTGGCGCACATTGTTGCCGGCATCATGCTCTATCGCCGGCAGGGGGGCACCCGCTACGTGGCCCTGTACCAGGGCACGATCGAAATGCAGCGACGCTATCCAAAGCCAGACCGTGTGCTGGTATTGACCGCTGCCGCCGAAGAAGGCGAAGACCTGGCAGTGCTGGAACATGCGCTGGAGCAACAACGCGCCCGACTGAACCAGATCGCCCAGGAAGCCCGCATCGAATTCACGCGGGCGCGGATGGCCCTGGAACGGGCGCTGCGCGAGACGGCGGAACTGGCTCCGCTGGGGCCGACTGTAATCTGAACAATTTGTTCGCAGTGACGACTTCAGTCGTCCACAGCGAGCGACTGAAGTCGCTACTACGAACCCTTACGAGAAGAAGATTGAACGACGAACGATCCGAGCCAACATCCAAACAGCCAGAGGTGACCCCCCTCAATCCCCCCTCCAAAAGGGAGGAGAGACCCGAAAACTTCTGGCAACTGGTTGCCCAGGCGAGCATGTTGGGCTGGAACCTGGTGGTACCCATCGTGGGTGGAGTGCTGCTGGGACGCTACCTCGACGACATGTGCGGCAAAGAGTTCACATGGACGCTCTCGTTGCTGTTGATGGGCGTGGCTGTGGCGCTTAACAACCTGTACACTATGTACGTCGAGATTAGGGAGTAAGGAGTAGGGAGTAGGATGAAAAAAATAAGTAACCCGCTCACTCTGGTGCTCCTGATCGTGCTGGTCATCGGCCTGGCCATAGTCAGCAACCTGCTGAAGGGGCCGGCCGGCGAAGCAGAAGAACCCGACGTCGCCGAAGAGATCACGCCACACGTGGTCTTTACCGTGGGGCCGCTAGGGGTGACATCAACAGTCGTCAACACCTGGGCGATGATGCTCCTGCTCGGCGTGGGGGCCTATCTGATTGGGCACAACCTCAAACTGCGACCAGGGCTGGTACAGAATATGCTGGAGTGGATAGTCGAAGCCATCGAGAAGTTGATCCGCGACATGGTGGGCACGGAGGACGTGACGCTCTTCCTGCCCGTCGTGGGCACACTGGCCTTTTTCATCGGCACCGCGAACCTGATTGGCCTGCTCCCTGGCCTGAAGTCTCCCACGCCGGACATCAACACGCCGCTGGCCATGGCGCTGGTCGTCTTCTTCAGCGTACCCTATTTCGGGGTTCGCACGCGCGGCGTGTGGGGCTACCTCAAGCACTACGTCGAACCGATCTTCCTGATGCTGCCCGTCGAGATCGCCAGCGAGATCGCGCGCACTTTTTCGCTCACCTTTCGACTGTTCGGCAACATCATGGGAGAGGAAATCATTATCAGCATCCTGTTTATCGTGATGCCGCTCTTTGTGCCGGTGCCAGTAATGCTGTTCAGCATTTTTACCGGACTGCTGCAGGCATATATCTTTACACTTCTGACCTGCGTATATATCGGCGGAGCGGTCAAAGCGCACGAGTAACCAATGAACAACGAATCAATGAACAATGAACAAAGTTGGAAAGTGCTCGAATTCACTACTGGACACTTTTCTGAGGGATGTCATTCTGAGGAACGGAGTGTCGAAGAATCTCGCTCTCGCAGTGCAAAACAGAGATTCTTCGCTCCCTTCGGTCGCTCAGAATGACAGAACAGACCAAGACAGCAAAAATGTCCGGTAGTGAGGTGCTCGAATACAAATCACAACAAGGAGAGATGAAATGGACTGGAACAACTTGCCGTGGGATAAGATCTTTATCGTGTTGACGGTCTTGATCGCCGGGCCCGGCGTTATTGTAGGCATCGTCGTGCCGGCCATCGGGCAGATGCTTGTCGCCTCGGCCGGGCTGAAGGCAATCGCCCGGCAGCCCGAAGCGGGCGACCGCATCAACACCATCGTTCTGCTTTCTCTGGCCATGCTGGAGTCGCTGGCCATCTACGTGTTGGCGGTCATTTTGATCCTGATCTTTGCGAACCCAATGCTCAAGTACATCGTCGGCGAATAGCGAATGGCGAATAGCGAATAACAGTCATCGAAATACGTTGATTGCTAACTACTGACTGCTGGCGGCTAACCGCTGACTGGAGATGATTATGCTGGAAATTAACCCAAGCACACTGCTTCTACAAATCGCCAATTTCCTCATCATGGCCTATATCCTGACTCGCTTCCTTTTCAAGCCCTTGAAGGAGATGCTCGACAAGCGTGCGAGCCAGGTGACAAGGGCGGTGGATGAGGCGGAAAAGGCTACCCGTGAAGCCGAAGAGTTGAGGCTGAAGTACGAGAAAAAGCGCGAGAACATTGACGCAGAAATCATGGCGCTCAAGAACGAAGCCCGCATCGTCATTGATGAAACGCGGCGACAGATGCTCCAGGAAGCCTACCAGGAGATTGAGGCCATGCGTGCACGCGCTGAAGAGGAGATCGAACAGCAGCGCGCCGACGCACTGCGTCTGCACCGCAGCAAGATCGGCGAATTGGTGGCTACACTCACCCGGCGCATGATGGCAGACATCCTCAACCCACAACTACATCAGGCTTACCTGGACACCTTTCTGGACCAATTGCGTTCAGTGCAGTTGGAAGGACGCATCTCCACCAGCGGTGAAGAGACTGTTTCGGCCGAACTGATCACAGCGACCCCCCTGGCCCAGGAAGACAAAAGGCAGATCGCGACTACATTAGAGACGGTGGTATCCCAAGCCATTGATCTGGCCTGCCGTGTTGACGCCGGTCTGGTCGCCGGCGCGATGGTGCGCCTCGGCGACACGCTGATTGACGGCAGCCTGCAAGGGCAACTCCAACAACTACGCAGCCGGTACGAGGCAGAACTTGCCTGAGTCTGTGCCTAAGCCTGTGAACGAGCCTGCCACATCCCCCCCGTTACACACAGCCGACCTGCTCGATCTCATCGCCCGCCTGGGCGATGAACAACAATACCGGCTCCACCAGATTGAACTGGCGTACAATCTCGAGACCGAGTACCACGTTTCAGCCTTGCGTGGGCTGATTGACCAGTACCACTACCGCTTGTCGGCGCAAAGCGTGGGCTCGGTTAAACGGGTGGGCGATGGCGTGGCTATCGTCTCCGGTCTGCGCGGCGTGATGGTGGATGAGCTGATCCTGTTCCCCGATGGCACATACGGTCTGGCGTTGGATCTCGACCACAACTACGTAGGCTGCGTGTTGTTGGGGACTGACGTGGACATCCACGCAGGTGCCATTGTTAAAGGGACGGGGCAGGTGATTGACGTGCCGGTAGGCGAACCACTCCTGGGGCGCGTGGTCAATGCACTGGGCCAGCCCATCGATGACCTGGGGCCGCTGGAGGCACCAGAGAGGACTGTGCGTCGTCCCATAGACTGCCGGGCACCGAGTTTCATCCAGCGTACACCGGTCAGTGAACCGCTGCAGACCGGCATCAAGACCATCGACTCAGTCATCCCGTTGGGACGCGGGCAGCGTGAGTTGATTATCGGCGACCGACAGATCGGCAAAACCGCCATTGCCGTTGACACAGTCATCAACCAGCGCGACCAGTCCGTCTACTGCATCTACGTCTGCATTGGACAGAAGATGTCCACCGTGGCGCAGATTGTGGAGACGTTTCGTGAACACGACGCGCTGGACTACACCACGGTGGTGGTCGCCGGCGCCGAGGAACCGCCCTCGATGGTCTACCTGGCCCCCTATGCCGGCTGCGCCATGGCCGAAGCATATATGTACGCCGGACGGCACGCACTGATCATCTACGATGACCTGAGCAAACATGCCATCGCTTACCGCCAACTTTCACTGTTGCTGGAGCGATCAGCGGGGCGCGAGGCATATCCAGGTGACGTCTTTTACCTGCACTCGCGCCTGCTCGAACGCTCTGCCCGCCTCTCCGCAGCCTACGGCGGGGGGAGTATGACCGCCCTGCCCATCATTGAGACCCAGGCCGGCAACATCGCGGCCTACATCCCCACCAACCTCATCTCAATCACCGACGGGCAGATCTACCTGACCACACAACTCTTCAACGCAGGCATCCGCCCGGCCATAGACGTAGGGCTCTCTGTCTCCCGCGTGGGGGGCGCGGCGCAGAATAGCGCCATGCGCGCCGTGTCGCGCCACCTGGCGCTGGACATCGCCCAGTTCCTTGAACTGCAGATCTTCGCCCGCTTCGGCACCGAGCTGGACAAGGCAACGCGCGAACAGTTGGCGCGCGGCGAGCGGGTACGCGCGATCTTGACCCAGCCCCAGTACGAGCCTATGCCGGTCGCGCACCAGGTAGTTGTCATCTATGCCGCCGGGCAGGGATACCTGGACGACGTTCCAATCGAGCAGGTGCGCCGTTTCGAGACGCTTTTGCTCAAGTTTTTGCAACAGCAATACTCTGGCCTGCTGGCCGAATTCTCCACCGGTCACTGGAACCCCCACCTGGAGACGGACCTGCGGAACGCGCTTGAGTGCTTCAAGGAGCACACATGGCGCAAGTAGTCGGCGAGATACAGCGGCGTCTCCGGAGCCTGGAGGACATTCGCCACCTGTTGCGCTCCATTCGGGCCATGTCGGCGATCCGCTGGCGGCGGGCGCGGGTGCGGTTGCAATCAGCGCAAGAGTACGCCAGCGCCGTTGATCGGCAACTCGCCCTTGCCACAACTTTCCCCACAGCGCTGACGCGAGGCACGCATCATCTTGAGGGAGGCGCCTCCGGCGCCAAAAGGCCTGCCCTGAGCAGTTCGGCTTCGCTCACCGTAAACTCCGCCGAAGGGAGCGTGGGACTGATCGCGTTGACCTCCGACCGGGGACTGTGCGGCACATTCAACGCCGGCCTGGTGGCCCACGCCCTGGACTTCATTGAGCGCGAACGGGAGAGAGGGAGAGAGATCAAGGTCATTGCCCTGGGGGAGTACGGGGAACGGTTTTTCCGCCACGCCGACTGCGAGTTGCTCTACACTCAGCATTTCCCACTCACTCACGTTATCTCCTTTGTCGAAGCGCGCGACATCGTGGCCAAAGTCAAGCATCTCTACGAGGCGAAAGCCTTTAACACGCTCTACCTGATCTACAACCAATTCGTCTCATTTGGCCGTTACCAGAGGGTCGAAGTGCGCTTACTGCCACCTGACCTCGCCGCCGTCTGGCGCAGTGTCCAGGAAGCCTCCCCCCCGTGGGGGAGACTGAGGGGGGGAGCGCCAGAGGACATGATCCTGGGCACGCCGCCGCAGACTCTCCAGGAATTCCTGCTCTGGGAACACCTGGCTGTGCAGGTTTACCTGGCGCTGATCGAATCGCTGGTCAGCGAGCAGGGGGCGCGCTTACAGACGATGGACGCTGCCATCGCCAACCTGGACGAACGGGTGGAGAAGTTACAACTCCAATACCACGCTATCCGTCAAGAGAACATCACCCGGGAGGTTTTGGAGGTACAAAGTAACACATCACCCCAACTACCCAACTTCGCCACCCTGCGGTATAATCTCCCCAGACTTGCACACAAGGAGTGAGCAATGCGCATCCTCATCACCGGCGGGGCCGGCTTCATCGGCTCCCACCTCTGCAACCGGTTACTGGCCGACGGCCACGAGGTCATCGCGATGGACAACCTGAGCACCGGCAGCGTGGACAACATCGCGCACCTGGCCGGCCACGAGCGCTTCCACTTCATCAAGTACGACGTGACCAACTACATCTTCGTCGAAGGCAACCTCGACGCCGTGCTTCACCTGGCCAGCCTGCCAAGCCCGGTGGACTATCTCAACCTGCCTATCCAGACGCTCAAGGTGGGCGCGCTGGGCACGCACAAGACGCTGGGCCTGGCGTTGGTGAAGGGGACCCGTTACCTGCTGGCCTCCACCTCCGAGGTTTACGGCGACCCACTGGTGCACCCCCAGCACGAGGACTACTGGGGCAACGTCAACCCCATCGGCCCGCGCGGTGTCTACGACGAGAGCAAGCGTTTCGCCGAGGCGCTCACGACGGCCTATCACCGCTACCACGGCATGGATATACGCATCGCTCGCATCTTCAATACCTACGGGCCTCGGATGCGGGCTGACGACGGGCGCGTCGTGCCCAACTTTATCTGTCAGGCACTGCGCGGCGACCCCCTCACCGTCTACGACGACGGCTCCCGCACCCGCAGTTTCTGCTACGTTGATGACCTGGTCGAGGGGATCGTGCGCCTGTTCCACTCCGGCGAGACCACCCCAGTCAACCTGGGCAGCCCTGACGAGATGACCGTCCTGGAGTTCGCCCACAAGGTGCTGGAGTTGACCGGCAGCAGTTCACCCATTACATTCGTAACTCCCACCGATGCCCGCACCGCCGATGACCCCAAGGTGCGCTGCCCCGACATCAGCAAGGCGCGGCGCGTGATCGGGTGGGAGCCGCGGACGCCGCTGGAAGAGGGGCTGCGGCAGACGGTGACCTACTTCCGAAAGAAGCTGAGGCTAGAATAATGGGATACGTCCGGGCCCTTCCCATCCCCCAGGCCGACGCGATCTTCGCCCCCAAAGTCCTGATGACGACCAGGGGCTGCTTTCAGGCCAAATTCGTCTACGACGCTCACCTGAACCTGGTGGAATGGGTAGAGTACTGAGCCGCACACTGGCCTGGAACGGCCCGCTGATCACGCTCCTGGTCCTGGGGGTGGCCCTTGCGGCCGGATTGCTGCTGATCCGGCTCACCCCACTGGACGGGGTGCTCTTCGTCGGGCTGGCCATCGCTGGCGTGGCGACGCTGATTGAGCCGCTGGCCGGGCTGGCCGTCGCGCTTTTTCTCGGCCCCCTGCGGGCCTACCTGAGCGCCGAGGTGCCACAGGTGCCCGCCCAGATCGCCCATGTCTTCGTCGCACTGACGCTGGCTATCTGGCTGGCGCGAGGTCTGGCCCGGCGGAACTTGCGCATCCCCCACCCCCCCTTGCTCCTGCCGCTGGGGGTCTTCCTCACTGCGGCGCTCGTATCCCTGTGGGGCGCGGTCGAACTGCCCGTCTACGGCGTGCCGGAGTTCATCAAGTGGGTGCAGATCTTGCTGCTGTTCCTCTTCATCAGCGACCACCTCAAGCCCCGGCTCCTGCCCTGGCTGCTGGGGGTGCTGCTCGTGACCGGACTCTTCCAGGCTGGCGTGGGCATGTGGCAGTTCGGGCTGCGTGGCGAGGGACCGGAGCACTTCGCCATCTTCGGCGGACGCTTCTACCGCGCCTACGGCACCTTCGAGCAGCCCAATCCGTATGCGGGGTACATTGGGATGACTCTGTCGCTGGCAATCGGAATGATGGCGGAAATGCTCAGAGGCAAAGGGACAAGGAGACAAAGAGACAAGGAGACGCTCTTCCTCTCTCCCTCCCCTTGTCCCCTTGTCCCCCTGTCTCCTGGTCCTCTCGTTCTGTTGCCTATCATCATCGCCTTGGGAGCCGCCCTGGGGATGTCCTGGAGCCGGGGAGCATGGCTGGGCTTCGGGGCGGCGGTATCGGTGATGGCGGTCGCGCTGCCGCGCAAGACGCACTGGGGTCTGCTCCTGGCAGCCGTGCTCGTCGTCGGGGCCCTGGGCCTATACGCGACCGGCTTGCTGCCAGCCTCTGTCGCGGGTCGCCTGACCGACTTTGCCCAGGATGTACGTTTCGAGGACGTGCGCGGCGTGGGCATCAACGACGCCAACTATGCCGTCATCGAACGATTGGCCCACTGGCAGGCGGCGCTGGAGATGATCCGCCATCACCTATGGACCGGTGTAGGCTTCGGCTGCTACGAGCCGGCCTACTCCCGATTTGCGCTCATCAACTGGCCCATCGCGCTGGGGCACGCCCACAACTACTACCTGAACATCGCCGCCGAGACTGGCATCATCGGCCTGGCGGCTTACCTGATCCTGTGGGGCATAGTCCTGTGGCAGACCTGGCAGGCCACTCGCCGCACTGAGGGCCTCTTGCGCGGGCTCGCCATCGGGCTCCTGGGCACCTGGACTCACCTCAGCGTCCACCACTTCCTCGACAATCTCTACGTCAACAACGTCCACCTGCACGTCGCTGTCCTGCTGGGTCTCCTGGCCTTCATCATCCGGCGAGTCAGCGAGTCAGCGAGTCAGCGAAATATACTGAACGCAGATCAAATCAGCGATTTCGGAATCGAGGCTTTAGCCGGAATTTAGATGACCAGAGCCACAACTTTTATCAGGGCTAACCGCAAAGAACTGACGCGATTCGTCAAGTTCGCCATTGTCGGCACTATCGGTGCGGTGGTGGACTTCAGCATCCTCTACCTGCTACACGTAGTGCTTGGCCTGCACATTGCCCTGGCCAACACTTGTTCTTTCACCAGCGCGGTCATCAGCAACTTCATTTGGAACCGCTACTGGACCTACCCTGACTCGCGCTCCAAGCCGGTGCGCATGCAACTGGTGCAATTCTTTGCCGTCAACGTCGTCGGCTGGGGCATCAACACCAGCCTCCTGCTGCTTCTCCGCTTTCCCTGCGTCTCGCTGGTGGGCAGCCTGTGCCAGCATCCCTCGGTCGTTTTGGAAGCGGAGTTAGTCTACAAATTGGGGTACAATCTGGCCAAGGCCATCGCGACCGTGGTGGTCCTGTTCTGGAACTTCTTCATCAACCGGGTGTGGACCTACTCGGACGTGGACTGATGCGGATTGGGATTGATTACACCGCCGCGGCTCGCCAGCGTGCTGGCATTGGCCGCTACACCCGCGAACTGATAACGACGCTCCTGGCGCTGGAGAGTCCGCATCAATACACCCTCTTCGCCGCCATTGGCGGGCTGGATACTGGATGCTGGAAACTGGAAACTGGAAGGCTGCGAGCATCCAGCACCCAGTATCCAGCATCGAGCATCAAGCATCGAGCATCCAGTATCAAGTTCCGCACCCTGCCAATCAGCGACGACTGGCTGGCACGATTATGGCACCGCGCCCGCCTGCCCATCCCGGTCGAGACCATCACCGGCCCCCTCGACGTCTTCTACTCCCCCGACTTCGTCCTCCCGCCCACTCGCCGCAGCACACGCACCCTCCTCACCGTCCACGATCTCTCGTTCCTGCGCTACCCGGAGACATTCGTGCCGAAGTTGCGCCGCTATCTGGAGCGCGCCGTGCCCCACTCCATCGCCCGCGCCGACCTGGTGCTGGCCGATTCAGCCCACACCCGCTCCGATCTCACGTCGCTTTTCGGCGTCCCCCCCGACAAGGTACAGGTACTCTACGGCGGCGTCCACCCTCGCTTCCAGCCCCAGCCCGAACCGGGAGAGGCCGAGCGCATCCGCGCCCGCTACAGCCTGGGCGAGCAGCTCTACGTCCTCAGCGTCGGCACCATACAACCGCGTAAGAACTACGTCCGGCTGATACAAGCCTTCACCCGATTGCAGACTTGCAGACTTGCAGACTTGCGACTGGTGATCGCTGGCGGCCGGGGCTGGCTTCACCAGGACATTTTCACCGAGGCGGAGAAGCACGGCGACCGCGCACACATTCTGGGCTTCGTGAACGAGGCCGACCTGCCAGCGCTGTACCGCAACGCAGCCCTTTTCGCCTTCCCATCGCTATACGAAGGCTTCGGGTTTCCGGTGCTGGAGGCGATGGCCTGCGGCGTCCCCGTCGTCTGTTCGGACGCCTCCTCGCTCCCGGAGGTCGCGGGCGACGCGGCGCTGCTGGTGAACCCACTCGACACCGGTGCACTGGCCGAGGCGATGGCCCGTGCACTGGAGGACGCCGACCTGCGCCAGGAGATGATCGCCCGGGGGCTGGCGCGGGCCGCCCGGTTCACCTGGGAGCGAGCCGCACGTCAACTCCTCGGCACGTTCGGCTCTCTCCTCCGGCTAAAGCCTCGATTCCGAAATCACTGAAGCGGAGGTTTTCGCGATAAAACCTATCTATTCCACAAATGGCGAATGGGTAGCCCTGCTCCACGAGGGCCACCTTTACGACACCCGTGGTGAGTGGATCGGCTGGCTCGACGGCAGAGACATATACACCCGCGATGGGGAGTACGTGGGCTTCCTCTCGGACGATGGGCGCGTCCTGCGCGAGCGTATCCGCAGGCAGCGACCACTCCGTCCTGTGCCTCCCGCTCCCCCCAAGATCCGGCCACCAGCCACAGTGCCGCTGCCCCCTATGTTCGCCGAACTGCCCTGGAAACTGGTGGACGTGTTCGAGGAAGAACCCGACATCTTCAGGTACATCTCCGAACTGCGACCAGACTGGGAAGACTGACTCATGATTGCAGATTGCAGATTGCAGATTGCAGATTTCTGGCTCCGTCTCGTGGGCCTCGTCTTCATCATCGTGGGCTACTTCGGCCCATGGGTGCCCCACGAGACCGCTGCCCTCACCGTGACCGGCTTTGAACTGGCGGAGTTCGCCAAGTTACTCCCCCAGGTGCAGGGCGGTGTGGTACCTGTGACCCGTGAACTATTCCTCGCGCCGCTGATCGCTGCCGCCATCCTGCTCGGCTTTCTAGCCCAACCAGCCAACCAACAAACTAACAAACCAACAAACAAACTCCTAATCCTCGCCGCTATCCTGCTGGCCCTTGCCGCTCTGCCCCCCTATCAGTTCTTCCTCGCCCTGCAGTACCGGCGCCAACTGATTCTGGCCGCTGGCGGGCTACTGCTGGTACTGCTGACCCCCCTGGCCCGCAGGCTCCCTCGACGCGTCCAGGGCGTCCTGGTCGCGCTTCTGGCGCTTGCCAGTGATGTCCCCGCGCTGTGGCAGTTTGCCCTTCTCCACCCTCTCGTCGTCGCGCTGTACAACGAGCCCCTCGACCTGGGATGGGGTCTGGTCACCTGCACCGCTGGTTTTGCCCTCTTGCTGGTCTCCGGCATCCTCAATATAGCAATTAGCGGTCAACGATCAGCAGCCGGCCAATCGCCAACTGCCCACCGCTAACCGCTCATTGCTGTCCACTAACGGCTGACTGCTAATCGCTAACCACTCTCCTCCAGCCCCTCCAGAAACTCCCGCACCTCCGGGATGCCCAGCAGTTTGGCCTTGAAGAACTCGTTGACCAACTGCTCTGTCGTGGATCGCGATTTCGCAATCAGCGCATCCCAATCATCGCCCAGATCCACCCGGCCGGTGACGTCGTCCCGCAGCCGGATCAGCGCCATCACGATCTCCGTCTCCAGCGGGCCCTCGCAGACCTCGACCACGCTCCGGATCATTTCGTCGGTCTGCTGCACCAGCGTCTCGCGGTCAATCGTCGAATCGGGCTGGCCTGCATCGTCCATCGTATCCAGCAACGACCAGACCTGGTAGAGGAGTGCAGCGGGCTCGTCGAACAGTTCGCGGATCAGCGCGGCGGCCTGGTGACGGCCGGTCAGCCGGAAGATGTTGTACATCCGCTTGGCCGCTTTGCCGTAGTTGATGTGCTTGTGGGTGTACTTGTAGACCTCGCCGGTGAGCTGCTGCACGTACTCGTCCAGCGCCCGGGGCGAGATGTGCCGGGCCAGTTTGGAGAACAGCGGCACCGACTCCGCCTCAAGGTAGACTTCCTGAAAGTAGGGGTCAATGAAGCCGTCCAGAGGCGTGATCGAGCCGTCGGGCGCTTCCCAGGTCACGTCGAGCATGTTGCTGGCGTTGACAACGCGCCCCTTCTCCGGCTCGGCGATGATCCAGTCCATCTTGCACCAGCCGGGGTCCAGGCAGCCGTACTCCCACTCCACCTCCCACGGCTCGCCCGATGCGCGCAAGACCTGCATCTTGCCCGTCTTCACCTCGTCGGGGCTCCAGGAGACGGGAGAGCCGGACTTGATGCGCTGGCCATCCTTGACCACGTCGGCCTTCCAGGTGCCAAACTTGACCTCGATCAATTGATAGTCGGGGCCCTCGAACTTATCCAGCGCCTTATCGCGCATCAGACCGGCCAGGATGCGGCACGCCTCCTCTCGCGTCTCCGCCTTGATGTTGACGCGCTCGAAATAATCGCAGTCGCCGGGGTAGAGTTGGATCATGCCCTGGGCCGCGCTGCCGGCCAGGCTGACGGCGGTCTCGACGTTGGGCAGGTCGGGCAGTTGGACGACGTCGGCGATGCGGCGATAGCGATCGAGCGTGGCCTTGTCGAAGTCGAGCAACGTGATCTCGTGGCCGTAGATGCCAGCATCCGCATCCACCTCCCACTCCATCGTGCCGGACGCAGCCATCGCCGTCAGCCAATGGGCGACGTCGGTCTCGTCCACCTCGACCCCCAGCATCCTGGCCGTCCTAACGATCTGTTCCACTTCCTCTTGAGCATCTACCTGGGTCACTTCATCTGTCATCGTTTACCTCCGTATTTGTCATTATTGCCCTGGGATGAAGAAAAGAACCGCCTGAAGTTCGAGCAAGAAAACGGATAGCCCGCCTCCGATGGGAAGAACGACCTTCTCTTCGCCAAGCCGGCGCAGCAGAGAGACGATGACGCGCTTGCGACCACTCATCCTGGTTCCTGTCAACTCCGTATTTGGCGCGGACCTGATCATAGTTTAGCACGGTCGTCAGATTTGAGCAACTCGCTCGTGATCTACGCTGTCCTCACTACACGAAGTATACAAACACCTGATTCCCCAGCAGCCGCCCCCGCGCCGTCAGCCGCGCCACGCGCTCGTCCCATTCCAGCAGGCCGAGTTCCCGGAGTTCCCTCAGTTCCTCCTCAAACACGTCCCCCATGGCCCGTCCGAATCGCGCCTCAAACGGGCCGGCCCTGACCCCCTCCGCCAGCCGCAGCCCCAGCATCATCGTCTCCCCCATCTCCAGACGCCGGTCAATCTCCTCCACCTCCTGGCGCAGGACAGATTGACAATCTGTCCCACAGGCCGCGATGTACTCCTGCGGATGGCGCACGTTGGCCCAACGACGCCCGCCCAGCCAGGAATGTGCCCCCGCCCCCACCCCCAACCACGGCTTGTTACGCCAGTAAGTCAGGTTGTGCCGACACACGTAGGGGCTGATCTCCTCACTCATCGTTTCAGGTCTCAGGTTCGAGGTTTCAGGTCGGGGCCACCACCTTTGGGATTGGTCGTCGGTCATTTGACATTGGTCATTCTCTTTGGCCCAATTGGAGATCTCGTAGTGAAAGAAACCCTCCCGTGCCAGAACCTCCTCCGCCAGTTCGTACATCTCCGCCGCCAGGTCCTCGTCCGGCGCTGGCAACTCGCCGCTGGCGATACACCTCCCCAGCGGTGTGCCTTCCTCAACACTCAGGCAATACAGCGACAGATGCTCCGGCTCCAGCCCCAATGCCGCCTCCAGCGTCTCCCCCCAGCGGGCCAGCGTCCGGGCCGGCAGGCCGAAGATGAAATCCAGGTTCAGATTGTCGAAGCCCGCGGCCCGCGCGGCCTGCACCGTCTCCACCGCCTGCGCCCAGGTGTGGATGCGCCCTAGCAGCCGCAACTCCTCGTCGTGGGCCGACTGCACCCCCAGGCTGAGCCGGCCCACGCCCAGTTCCCGCAGGCCACGCAGGTACGCCAGTGTCACCGTGCCAGGGTTGGCTTCCAGCGTGATTTCGGCGTCGTCTGGGACGCGAAACGTGAAACGTAAAACGCGAAGCAGTTCTGCCAGGAGGTCAAGCGGCAAGAGCGAAGGGGTGCCGCCGCCAAAGTAGACCGTCGGCACGGTCAGACGTCCCCACCGCTCGCCAGCGGCACGGACCTCCTCGCACACCGCCTCCACGTAGGCCGGCATCAGGTTCTCCAGACCGGCGTAGGTGTTGAAGTCACAGTAGGCACATCGCGCCCGGCAGAAGGGCACGTGTACGTACAGCGCCACTGGATTGCGGATTGCGGATTGCGGATTGCGGATTGTCATAGGCTACGCAATGCTCTTGGTTCCGGCAGCCCTGTTGCCAGCACGTACCCTGCCAGGCAAAGCCCCAGGGCCGCGACGAAGAGACTAGCGGGACCGAAGAGGTCCACCACGAGCCCCCCCAGGCCAGAGATCAAAACGGCGATCCCCATCAACGTGTTGGAAAGTCCCAGGTAGAGGGGCCGTTCGGCCTCGGAGACCAGTTCCAGCAGGAAGTTGCTGCCCGTCAGTATCTGGGCGGGCCGCACCGCGCCGTCCAGGAAGAAGAGGGGGAGGGCCAGGTAGGGGAGCCAGGCCCCCTGGAGCCTGAGTACCCCCCCCAGCCCCCCCGAGGCGGGGGGGAGGAACTCCACCAGTCCCATCAGAGCCAGTGCCAAGAGCGCCGTCAACCCACTGCCCAGGCTCACCAGCCGCATCACCAGCCTGTTCCCCCGCCGGTCGCTCAGGCGGCCCCAGGGCAGGTTGAACAGCAGAAGGGCCCCGACGCGGGTCGCCACGTAGACCCCCACCATCCCCTCCGGGGCACCAAGCACATTCTTGGCGTAGATGCCGTAGAAAGGAAGGGCAATATTCGCCATTACCAGGCTCAGCCGGGCGGCCATGTAGCGACGGTAGACCTGGTCAGTTCGCAGGAGCCGCCCCGCCCGCCGCAACTGCTCCCCCAGCGTCACCGGCCCGGTCACGACCGCCCCTGGGGGCTCCCGGATGAGAGTGAAGGCCACCAGCGCCGGGGCCATCACCGCGCAGTATAGGAGGAAAAGGACGGCGTGGCCACGCGGGAAGGGGAGGGCCGGGTGATTGAGGAACATCTTCACGATCCAGC
>Ga0315543_1001356_pt1 | contig 26816 bp, 24 predicted proteins | sample SalMarSW160210MG_2_FD_203098 | JGI IMG/M metagenome (GOLD analysis project Ga0315543, IMG submission 203098) | Salt marsh sediment microbial communities from the Plum Island Ecosystem LTER, Massachusetts, United States - Salt Marsh Sediment SW1601-210 ... | reverse complement strand
TAACTCCCTCATGCTGGTGACAGCGTTGAACCCCCATGTCGGCTACGACAACGCCGCCAAGATTGCCAAGAAGGCACATGCGGAGAATACCACTCTCAAAGAAGCGGCGGTGGCACTGGGTATTCTAACTATGGAGAAGTTTGACGAACTCGTCCGTCCTGAACAGATGGTCGGACCGAAAGCGTAGAAAAGTAAGTCCATATAATTGAGAGGCGCTGCTAAAGAACAGTTCTCAATGCAACATCGACGCCAAAACCAGTCTCGATGCCGCTTACGACAAGGCATTTCGTTCTGGCGGAAACGGGAACGACTCTCAAACCTTCTTTCCCTGATTCGGCGTTTCTGAAACAGCCCCCCTGAGACCTTGATGCCATATAAAGGCGCAATGAAACCGGCGGCGGTTTCGAACTGCTTTCATAGTTTAGATGAGCGCTACTCTCGGTACATTAAAAAAGACTTGAGTCCAAGCCACCTTCTTTGTATAATTCTTCCAATCTGTTCGGAATTCGAGGGTTATGTTCGAAAAACAAAGAACGATAAAACGAGCAATCTCTATCTCTGGAATTGGGCTTCATACCGGCAACAATTGCACAATGACCTTTAAACCGGCCCCGCCGGATAGCGGTATTCGCTTCGTGCGCGCCGACTTACCCAACAAACCCTCAATCATAGCCGACATTGACCATGTATCAGACATCTCGCGCGGGACGACACTGCGAGACAGGGAAGTGGAAGTGCACACCGTAGAGCACGTACTGGCCGCTTTTGCCGGGCTTCAAATTGACAATATGATTGTTGAGCTTGACGGCAATGAACCCCCTGTCTGTGACGGCTCGGCCAAGCCGTATGTTGACAAGCTCCTTGAAGCCGGTATCGACAATCAGGAAGCTGACAAGGTCTACCTGGAAATCGACACGCCTATGGCCTACAGCGAACCGGAGCGGTCGGTGGACCTGGTGGTGACGCCGTCAGATGAGCTGCGGATCACGTTCATGATTGACTATAAGAATCCTGCCCTCGGCACTCAATACACCACGTTAGTTGATCTTGAGAAAGAGTTTGTCGAGGAGTTTGCTCCAGCCCGGACATTTTGTTTTCTATCGGAAGTGGAGATGTTAAAGGAAGCAGGGCTTATCAAAGGCGGCAGCTTTGACAATGCCATCGTGATCTATGACTCCGACCTGGGGCAGATCGAAGTAGACCGGATTCAGAAGGCCCTTAACCTCAAAGAGAAGGCGTTTGTGGGCAAAACCGGCATTATCAATGACACTCCTCTCCGCTTCCCTAACGAACCGGTGCGGCATAAGGCAGTCGATCTGCTGGGCGATCTGTTTCTCATCGGAGTGCCTTTTAAGGGTCACGTGCTGGCGGCGCGCTCGGGACACAAGGCGAATGTCGCCCTGGCCCGCAAGATGCGCGAGCTGTACAAAAAGAAAAAGATCGCCGGCCGCTACAACGGTAAGAAGAGTCACATTCTCTTTGACATAAACTCAATCCTGAAAATAATGCCACATCGCTACCCGTTCTTGCTGATTGATCGGATTCTTGACCTCGAACCGGACAAACGGCTGGTGGCTCTCAAAAACGTAACCATTAACGAGCCGTTTTTCCAGGGGCATTTCCCTGGTCACCCGATTATGCCGGGCGTCTTGATTCTTGAAGCTATGGCGCAGGCGGGTGGGGTGCTTTTATTGAATGCCATCCCCAACCCGGAGCTAAAAGTGGTCTACTTTATGGCGATCGATAACGCCAAATTCCGAAAACCGGTGCTGCCGGGCGACCAGTTGCGCTTTGAGCTGACGATGCATGCCTTCCGGCGGAATACGTGCAAAATGTCCGGGCAGGCGTTTGTGGAGGATGACCTTGTCGCCAGCGCCGATTTCATGGCTATGGTGATGGATCGATGAGCAGTATTCATCCCAGAGCAATTGTATCTCCAAAGGCTGAACTTGCCGATGACGTCACCATCGGTCCGTATGCCATCATTGAAGAGAACGTGAAAATCGGCAGCGGTGTCAAAGTAGCCTCGTCGGCGCTGGTGGCCTGTGGCACGACGCTTGGTGAAAATGTTCAGGTGCATCACGGCGCCGTTATTGGAACGATTCCTCAAGATTTGAAGTTCGCTGGTGAAGTAACGCACGTTGTAATCGGCGACGGTACCGTCGTACGCGAGTACGCCACCATCAACCGCGGCACCAAGGCTTATGGCACGACCACGGTCGGTAATGAGTGCGTGCTAATGGCTTATTCCCATGTTGCCCACGACTGCATTTTAGGCAACCACATTATCATGGCCAACTCAGTCAACCTTGCCGGTCATGTTGAAGTGGGGGATAATGTAATTATCGGAGGCGTGGTGCCGGTACATCAGTTCGTCAAGATCGGCGCCCATGCAATGATCGGCGGCGGCTTCCGGGTGCAGCAGGATATCTGTCCTTACGCCCTAGTAGCCGGCTACCCACTGAAGGTGACGGGAATAAACGCTGTAGGGCTGCGGCGCCGCGGCTTTAAGAGAGACGTTATCAGAACACTGGAAAAGGCTTTCAAGCTTTTATTTTTCAGCGGCCTCAACACGGCACAGGCGTTAGAGCGGATAAAAAGTGAAGTCGAACTCATTCCCGAGGTGCAACAGATACTTGACTTTATCGCCAAGTCGAGTCGGGGAATTGTGAAATAGACAAAAAAAGAGGTGGTGAGCCAATGGAAGGGATCAGCAACGATAGAAGAGAGTTTGTCAGAGCTATTTACGAGCAGCACTGGCAACAGATACGCCAGGTGCAGCGTGAACGACTCTGGCTACTACTTGTGTTTTCAGTTATACTTGTGGGGACACTGGTAGCTATCCAAGGTACCATTACCAGTCCGGACAATTGGCCTCTGGTCGTTTTTCTGATGATTCTTTCCCTCCTGGGATTCTTTCTCTCATTGAAAATGCAGATTGTAATCAAAGCACATCTCAGTGCCGTTGAACTAATTTTATCACGGTACGCTCTGAAACACTATTTGCCGAGGTACCGACCAAGCGTTGTGAGAAAGCTGGTTCGTATTTCACGAATGATTCCAAAGTTCTTCCTGTTCTGTTTCTGCTTCTTTCTATGGTTGTTTCTGTACATTGTGACTCACAACTGGTGGTGGAGCCTGCTGATCGCAGTAATCATTTACCTGGTGACAGCAGTTGTTGTGTATTTCTCTAAGTTTGATGAACCTCTCCCTTTTGAAGAAGATTGATAGCCTGGTAGGTCGGATTCCGAATCCGCCTTGGGCGGATGAGAAACCCGACCATAGCGAAGACAGCAAATGTCTGGAGGGTCACTTAAGATGAAGAAGACACGTGGTCAGAGATTGGTAATCCTTCTGCTTTTAGTCACATCCTTATGCGTTCGGAATTGCGTTGAAGCTTCAAACGGAAAGCACTTTAGTGAAGCTTTGTTCGAAGCCACATTTATAATCGAAGGGCACAAAGGCGGCCTCGCTACCGGATTCTTTATCGCCTGTTCTTCAAGAAACTGGGTTGCTCTTGTTACAGCACGCCATGTACTTGATAGCATTAATGGCGACAGCGTTTGGATTTACTATCGGAAGCAACTGACTAACGATCGATATCAACTCATCAAACATTCGGTTGCTATACGGGATTCAGGGCAAACGTTTTACGCTGTACATCCTGACAAGAGTATCGATGTTGCGGCTCTAAGGATTGGACCAAATGACATCCCTAGTGACAGTTCTTTTCAAAATCAGTTCCGGCCGTTTGATCGATCCCTGCTAGCAACTAACGATGATATTGAGAAGTACTGGATTCATCCTGGCGACAAGCTTTTTTACTTAGGATATCCGTTGGGAAAAATGTCTCCCACTGGTGCGTTTTCGATTCTTAGAAGTGGGTATGTCGCATCGTATCCCATCACCCCTTTATCTCGCAATCCATACATCTACCTTGATGGACCCGTTTTTGAGGGCAACAGCGGCGGTCCTGTATATTTTGAATACCTTGCGAGCTCTTGGAATACTCGTGCATTGAATCAAAAAGGAAAGATTATGGGCGTAATAAGTAGGTACAAGTTTGCTGAGACTGTGCGGAAGATCGATCCTGACACAATCCCGCGTCGACATGATATTCAAGTCGGTGTATTCGTAAATTCTTATTTCGTCTTAGAGTTGCTTGATTCTTTGGGATGCCATTAGGGTATTACAATAATGTCTTGCACTTTGTTGTGATTAGACGAATTACTATGTGTTATGGGCTATTTGAAGAGTCCCTATGCGGTCTCTGCTGTCTGAAAATGGCTAAGAACGATTTGTCGAAATCACAGAGGTTTCGACCTACAGCTTCTACTACGCAGCTAACAGTCCAATGAAACAACTCAAAACTGCCGTCGTCGGTGTGGGACATTTAGGTCGCCACCATCTAAGATGGCTTCATAGTCTGCCCGAGTCAAATCTAACGGGGATGTATGACATTGACCAGGAGAAGGGAAGGAAGTATGCCAATGAGTATGGTGTCACCGCCTTCGAATCACTTGAGCAACTCGCCGACAACACTGAAGCAGTCTCTGTGGTGGTGCCAACAACGGCGCACTTTGAAACCGCATCATATTTGATTGAAAGAGGGATCCACTGTCTGATTGAAAAACCTTTAGCTGCTTCTCTGGATGAAGCCCACAGGTTGGAGAAGCTCGCCAGAGAGAAAAGCGTCAAGGTAACAGTCGGCCACATCGAACGGTTCAATCCGGCAGTGTTAGCTCTGACAAATTTGTCCATCAAACCATCCTTTATCGAGGCGCACCGCCTGGCGGCGTTCGATCCGCGTGGCACCGACGTAGCTGTTGTTCTCGATTTGATGATTCACGATATTGATCTTGCCCTTTCATTTACCAGCTCAAAGATTGTCGATATTCAAGCCACGGCGGTGGCAGTAGCGTCCCAGCAGGCTGATATTGCGAACGCTCGGTTTACTTTAGACAATGGCGCCGTCGCCAATCTGACGGCTTCACGTATATCCCTAAAAGAAATGCGTAAGCTGCGAATTTTTCAAAAGTCCGGTTACTATTCACTCGACCTAGCGAAAAAACAGACCGACATTTATCGTCTGGCCAAAAGCGGTGAAAAGGCAGAAGGCATGCGCATTCCTTTGGGCAAGTCGGGCAGAGACATCGTTTATCAAAAAATAGATGACTCCGGTGAGGATATGCTTCAGATGGAGCTGCAGTCGTTTCTGAATGCTGTGATACACGATAAACCAGTGGCGGTTCCCATGGAAGAAGCTGTCGAAGCTTTGAGAGTTGCTCTTGAAGTGGATCGTATTGGCTGCGAATCGCTGGCCCGAATGATAGGGACGAAACGAGAGTAAGTGGGTACAACGACATTGTTTTTATCGGCCGGTGACCCGTCAGGTGACATCGCAGCCAGTCGACTCATCGGCGCTTTGAACGAAATTGTCCCTCAGCTCAGCGTCTTCGGTCTGGGGGGCGAAAGGCTTAAACACCTTGGCCAAGAACAACTGATCAGCGGCGCCGATCTCGCTGTCCTCGGCTTCTGGGAGGTGGCCAAACGGTATCCCTTTTTCCACAAGCTCTTTCATCGATGCGTAAACGAAATCAGACGTCGCCGTCCGGCCGCTGTTATCCTTGTCGACTATCCGGGTTTTAATCTCCGGCTTGCCAAGAAGATCAAGCCGCTGGGCATCCCAATTATCTACTACATTTCCCCGCAAGTATGGGCGTGGGGAAAACGACGAGTGGAAGCAATCAAGAAGTATGTTGATTTGATGCTGGTTATCCTCCCCTTTGAGGAAGCGTTTTATCAACAGAGTGGCATCAAGGTTCATTTCGTGGGGCATTACTTACTCGAGGAAATCCCAAAGGAGTATTTCAGCTCACCAATCCCTACAAATGAAACGACATCCCTGTCTCTCTTGCCGGGATCAAGGCCGCAGGAGATCGAACGAATGCTACCCTCAATGCTGGAATCGGCGCGGCACTTCAACCGTCTCTACGGAGCGAAAACCGTTGTGGCAGGGATCAAGGATTTTTTTGATTATGAAAAGTATCTGGACAGGTATGTTTCCGACAATATAACCATTTCTTTCGAGGATTCCCTCAAGACTATCTATGAAAGCTCGCTGGTATTGACGGCTTCCGGGACAGCGACCCTGGAAACAGCCATAATCGGGAGGCCGATGGTAGTCGTTTACAAAACCGGTTTTATAACTTACCGGATTGCCCGCCGTGTGATCAAGCTTGACAAGATTGCGCTGGTTAACTTGGTTTTAGGTGAGAAGGTGGTGCCTGAGTTGATCCAACAGCGCGTGAAGCCTGAGTATATCGTGCCGGAGTTGAAAAAATATCGTGAAGACAAACAGTATTGGCAGCAAGTGAAAACCCGTCTTGATACTGTACCCGATCTGTTGGGAGGCGCTGGCACTTCAAAACGAGCCGCCCGGTTAATTGCCGAGCACATAGGATGTTTTTAACCTCTTTTGAGAAGGGTTGCTTGACTCAGTTAGGGCAGAACCCGAAGGTGTTCTGCTCCAAGGTTGCTTATGATGCTCGTGTATAAGTTTATCACTTTTCTGATTTACTGTCTCGTATATCCACTGGGCAGAATAAAGATTGCCCGAGGCAGCCGGTTTTGGCGGGGAAGGCTGGGGCTGATTGACCCGATCGGGCCGAGAAGCATCTGGATGCACGCCGCCTCGGTAGGGGAGGTAAAGGTCCTCAGTTACCTGTTTGACTACATCAAAAAACAGGAACCGGCGTTGACAATGCACGTGACCGTTATGACACGAGCCGGTTTCAAAACGGCAACCGACCTCATCGGCGATAAAGACACCCGCATTACTCTTTCTTACTTTCCTTTAGATGTGCGACGTGTCATAAGCCGGACTCTTAATTCAATAAAGCCAGCCTTGTTAACTATTGCCGAAACGGAAATCTGGCCGAACCTGATCAATGAGGCGTCCAAAAGAAACATCCCCGTAGTGCTGGTCAACGGTCGGATGTCTGAGAAAGCATTCCAGCGGTATCAATTCCTCAGGCCGATGTTTGCAAAGCTCTTTGCGCAGTATGATCGGTTCTTTTTCAAAACGGAAGGCGATCTTGAACGATACCAGCACTTCGGTGTAAGTCAGGGGAAATCGGTCGTGACTGGTGACATGAAGTTCGATGCACCTTTGCTGCCGCGCTCAGAAGGGCGGCGCCGTGAAATGCGGGCGCGAGCCGGTGCTGCCGACGATAGTTTCCTGTTAGTGGCAGGCTCAACCCGCCCTGGTGAGGAGGCTATCCTGGTCAATGTTTTCCGCACTGTCAACGCTAAGCATAAAAACCTTAGGATGATAATCGCCCCCCGCCACATGGAGCGGATCGGCGAGGTGAAAGCTCTATTAGAGAAAAAGGGACTCTCTTTTGACGTGTACGGGCAGCCTCCCCAGACTGCCGGTATTATTCTGGTTGATAGGCTGGGTATTTTGAATGATCTATACCTGGCAGCGGATTTAGCATTTGTTGGCGGGACACTGGTCGACATCGGCGGTCACAATGTTTTGGAGCCGGTCTGGGCCGGCACACCGGTGATCTTCGGGCAGTATTTGAGCAACGTTGCGGAGGCAGCCGATTACATCCTGGCAAACAACTATGGAGAGAAGGTCACCTCCGAAAGCGATCTCGTGCAGCTTCTTTATCAAGTTATCATCGGTGATCTCTCTTTCGCTGTGAAAACGGAGAGCGATTGGCACAACTCCCCGACAGCAGTGGCAGGGAAGTACATCTTGAAAAGGCTAAAAAGTGCTTGAAAGAATCTGGAAAAAAATCATTAGACGCAAACCCTTCTCATTCTGGGCTCTTCCGGCTTTCTTTTTGTGGCTATGCTCTATTGGCTATCGTGTGCTCTTTAAGATCCGTCGGTCGAGAGTGACCCCAGCTATTCGTCTGGGGGTTCCGATCATTTCTGTAGGAAACATCACGGTCGGAGGAACGGGGAAAACGCCGATAGTTGAACTTTTGGCGCGATCTTTCTTAAATGAAGGGTTTCGGGTGGGGATTGTCTCCTCAGGGTACGGCCGACCTTCCGAGGTTTCTTTCACGGAACCAGGTTACAAGGTCCAAAAGCTGTCCGTTGATGAAACCGGCGATGAAGTTCAGGTTCTGTCCGAACTTTTACCGGAAGCGATCTTCTCGGTGGACCGCTCAAAGTCGGTTGCTGCCCAGCGCCTGGTAGATTCTGGCAGCGTTGATCTAATTATTGTAGACGACGGTTTTCAACATCTCACTCTGGCTCGAGATTTGGATGTGATAACCTACGATGCAGCTCTCGACCGCAAGATGCTCAAGCCGTTTCCGTATGGTATGTTGAGAGAGCCGCTGTCAGCGTTAAAGCGCACGGACATAATCATAATCACTCGCTCCAATTTTGCTCGTGATCGAGGGTTACTGCAAAGAAAGTTAAAACAGATAAATCCAAATGCCGAGCATTACTATGCCCAGTTTATTATTGACGAACTCATTGGCCATAACCGCCGCCTACCGGTCAAATATCTTGAAGATAAGTCGGTCTTTTTATTTGCCGGAGTGGGCAATTTCCGGCCCTTGCAAAAACAGGTAACCGCCCTCTCCGGCGACCTTGATTACGCCTTGGAACTATCGGACCATCAACAGTACGACCAGCGTTTGCTTGAACGAATCAAGTTAATGGCAGATCGGTTCGGCTCGGATGTGCTTGTAACAACGGGCAAAGACTGGGTCAAGCTGGGAGACTTTGATTTTAATCGGGAAATCTATTATCTTGCTCAATCGATAGACCTTGACCCAGGTGAAGAGAAATTGGTTACTTACCTCCAGAACAGACTTAGCCTTAAGAAACGACAGCGCTGATGGAACGGCGATATGATTTTTTAATAATCGGAAGTGGTATTGCAGGGCTCTTTTATGCGCTTGAAGTAGCTGCCAAAAATCCCCAAGCTAAACTGGCTATAGTTACCAAAAAAGCAGAGAAGGATACCAGCACCAACCGGGCGCAAGGGGGTATTGCTGCCGTACTAAGCGGAACTGATTCCGTTGAAGCGCACATCAATGACACGCTGAAAGCTGGAGCTGGCTTGTGCCACCGGGATGTGGTCGAAACAGTGGTGGAAACTGGCCCTTCGGTGATTGAAGAGCTGGTTGGCTATGGGGTGAAGTTTACCCGTGTAGATGGACGATTCGATCTGGGCCGGGAGGGGGGACACTCTACCAATCGGGTGGTGCATGCTGCTGATCTGACGGGGCGAGAGATTGAGCGAGCCCTGGTAGCTGCCTGTCATCAGAAAGCTGACCAGATTGATTTCTACCGTGACCACATTGTCCTCGACCTCATTACCTACCCCTCTGGGGACAGGGAAATTTGCGCCGGAGCGTTTGTTTTTTCAGAACAAGGGCGGGTGTTTGACGCTTTCTATGCCCCTGTGACTATGCTGGCTACCGGAGGCCTTGGGCAACTCTATTTCCATACTACTAACCCTAAGATAGCCACGGGTGACGGCGTGGCGATAGCGTACCGAGCCGGTGTGTCAGCAGCTAACCTGGAGTTCGTCCAGTTTCATCCAACGACTCTATATACTCCCGGCCGCTGGCCTTTCCTGATTTCAGAAGCCGTTCGCGGCGAGGGAGGAATACTGAAGACCATCGACGGTCGGCGTATCATGGAGAATGCTCACCCCTTGAAAGACCTCGCAACACGCGACATTGTGGCCAGAACCATTGACAAGGAATTGAAAGAAAGCGGTGAGGAATATGTCCTCCTGGATGTCACTCACCTTGATTCCGACCATATCAGAAAGCGATTCCCCTATATTTACAAAGAGTGCTTACGGCGCGGTTTTGACATTATCCAGCGGTCTATCCCGGTGGTGCCCTCAGCCCACTACTCTTGCGGGGGGGTGCTCTCAACGATCAAAGGTAAAACGGAATTGGAGGGCCTGTATGTAGCCGGTGAAGTAGCGGCGACTGGCATGCATGGTGCCAACCGCTTGGCATCGAACTCCCTGCTGGAAGCTGTGGTGATGGCGAAGCTTGCCTCTGAAAAGTCGACCGAGTACTTCAAACAGAACGGTCTCCCCGAAGTGATTCCGGTCGAGAATTCGCTTCATTCCTCGCTTCACTATCCCCGTGAGAAGGTGCTTATCACCCATAATCGGCGTCAACTTCAGCGGGTGATGTCCGATTTTGTCGGCATTGTCCGAACTGAGGATCGTCTGAATCTCGCCCTCGAAAAAATTCACCGTATCAAGGATGTCATTGAGCAGTATTACCTTGCGACTCCAGCTACGTATGGAGTGGTTGAGCTACGCAACATGGCCTGGGTAGCGGAGTTAATGGTCAAATCCGCATTGATACGGCATGAATCGCGAGGGCTGCATTATATCGAAGATTTCCCGCACACTGATGATGCTTATTTGAAGGACACGATTATCAAGGGGAAGCTGAGCAAAAGGGACCAGAATGGAATCACACCATGAGATGATACTTATTCTCGATTTCGGCTCTCAGTACACGCAGTTGATCGCGCGGCGGGTCCGGGAAGCGCACGTCTACTGTGAGATCATTCCTCATAATGCCGATTTGAGCAGCTATGCAGACAGGAATGTGCAAGGCTACATTCTGTCGGGCGGACCGGCATCGCTTTCTGATCCCGACTCTCCACGCCTTGAGCGGTCGTTCTTCGAGCATAGCAAACCAATCCTGGGGATCTGTTATGGAATGCAGCTTTTAGCTGACCAGTTTGGCGGGAAGCTTGTCCGCTCAGATACCCGGGAATACGGCCGGGCACACTTCACTGTTGCCGATGATAGAGGACTGTTGTCCGGTATCCCTAAGCGCAGTCAGGTCTGGATGTCGCACGGGGATTCTATCGTTACGATGCCTCAAGGCTTTCACCTGATCGGCTCCACTGATTCGCTTGAAGTGGCGGCTATCGGCAATTATCATAAAAGAATCTATGGCTTGCAATTTCATCCGGAGGTGCACCATACTGAGGAGGGGAAAAACATCCTCCACAATTTTCTGTTTGATATTTGCGGACTTAAAGGTGACTGGACAACGGAGACCTTTATCGACAGCGCCGTGCGAAGAATACAGCAACAGGTGAGCGATGGGGGAGTCATTTTGGGTATCTCCGGCGGCGTCGATTCAGCTGTGGCGGCTATGCTTTTGCATAAGGCGGTCGGCGATAACCTGCACGCCGTGTTTGTCAACAATGGCCTGCTGCGCAAAAACGAGTTCGGGGATGCCGTCGCTATGCTCCAAACTCTCAATATAAACCTGCATCCGATCGACGCCTCATCTCTCTTTTTGGAACTCCTGGTTGGCGTTGTTGATCCGGAACAGAAGCGCAAAATCATCGGTAACACTTTCATTGACGTTTTTGAAGAGGAAGCAAAGCGGATCGGTCAAATCGACTTCCTCGCTCAGGGGACTCTCTACCCTGATGTAATTGAGTCGGTGTCGTTCAAGGGGCCGTCGGCGACGATTAAATCACACCACAATGTCGGGGGACTTAAAGATCGGATGAATCTCAAGCTGGTCGAACCGCTGAGGGAATTGTTCAAGGATGAAGTGCGTGCTCTAGGACGGATGCTTGGTTTGCCGGAAGCATTTATTCGTCGCCACCCTTTCCCCGGACCCGGATTGGCGGTACGTATTCTCGGTGAGGTTACGAAAGAGCGGTGCGATCTCCTGCGCAAAGTGGACGCTATCTTCATCGAAGAACTGGAGAACAAAGGAGTCTACGACTCCGTGTGGCAGGCGTTTGCAGTGCTGCTGCCGATCAAAGCTGTGGGAGTAATGGGAGACGAGCGCACCTACGAGCACGTTGTTTCCTTGCGGGCGGTAACATCTGTCGACGGCATGACCGCCGACTGGGCGCGTATTGACCCCGAAATCCTGGCCGAGATTGCCAACCGGATTATCCGCAGCGTCAAAGGCATCAACCGCGTGGTCTACGACATTTCCTCCAAGCCACCGGCAACGATTGAATGGGAATGAATAGCGCACAGCCTCGCAGGTCAGGTTCCAACCCGCCCAAGGCGGGGAGAAACCTGACAATGTTTTCTTCACTGTCGAATGTCGGGTTTCTTGCTCCATCCGCCTCATACGGATTCTGCTTAGAACCCTACCTACCGTCTTCAAGGAAAGTAGGGAAGGTCTCCTTGAGACCTGCCAAGGAAACTATTAGTATCGAATGTCAGATTACTCGTCTGCCTCTGGCGGATTCGGAACTCGAGCTACAAGTGTGAAAATGATCGTCTGGTGGGTCATAGTTGTCCTCGGGGTTTTATTAGCCGCTTGTATTGCTTTCTACTTCTTGCAGCCAAAACTGATTTTCCACCCTACTCGCGAGTTCGTGGTAACGCCGGATCAGCTCGAACTTCCATTTGAAGATGTGTATATCAACGTAGCGGCGGGAGAACGAGTTCACGGCTGGTACTTCAGGACGGACAATCCCAACACCAATTCACAAGTACCGGTCGTGTTGTTTTGTCATGGAAACGCCGGCAATATCTCGCATAGGCTGGAGACGGCTGAGTTGATCTTGAGCCTCGGCGCTCGCATTCTATTGTTCGACTACCGCGGCTATGGGAAGTCGGACGGATCCCCCTCGGAGGAGAACGTTTACGCCGATGCTGAGGCCTGCTACAACTGGTTGGTGGAGCAAAAGGGGGTGCGTCCTGAACAGATCATTCTCTTTGGGCGTTCGCTGGGTGGAGCGATAACAATTGAGCTCGCCCGGCGGGTTAAATGCAGGGCGCTGGTTGTTGAGTCGTCTTTCACCTCGGTGGAGAGAATGGCAAGAAAGATATTCCCCTTATTTACCGTTAAACACATTCTGAGATACAAATTTGACTCGATTAGAAAAATCGGTTCTTTGACCTGCCCGGTTCTGGTGATGCATTCACCCGATGATGAACTCATCCCTTTTGAGATGGGGCAGCGGCTTTTCGCAGCAGCTAACGAACCAAAGCGGTTTGTCTCTTTTCGCAGCAGGCACAATGAACGCGAGTATCTTAACGAGACTTCGTACCAGGCAGCATGGCATGATCTTACATACAGTCGTTAAAGCAATAAGGTTTGCCATATCCAGTCAACGTCCGGCATAACGATGTTAATAGATTGACAAGGGGAACGGAAATACATATTTTGGCGTCCCATAGTGGTGTTGGAGAGAGCGGAATCCGAAGTAATGGTTGAAAGCAATAAAATTGCTGAGTATACCAGACCGGTCAAAGCTGACCTGGAGGAATTTGACCAAAAGCTTACTGACTATTTAAGAGGAGACTCTCCGCTTATCAGCTCCATTGCCCGCTACCTGTTGAGGACCAGGGGAAAGCGGATGCGTCCGACCTTTCTCTTTTTGTCTTCGCGGGCGGCTGACAACTTCACCGAACACTCCGTCAACGCCTCTTTAGCCATTGAGCTCATCCATACCGCCACTTTGCTGCACGATGATGTAATTGATGAATCGAAAATACGGCGAGGATTCCAGACAGTCAATGCCCAGTGGACCAACCTCATCTCCGTATTGATGGGCGACTACTTGCTTGCAAAAGCCTTTCGTATCTTGGTGGGAGCTGAGTCGGTTGAGCTGATGAAAACGATCTCGCAGGCGACAGAGCGGGTATCAGTGGGGGAACTACGCCAGATTGAAGAAACGGGCAATTATAACCTTTCTGAAGAAGAGTACCTCTCCATCATTGCCGACAAAACCGCCTCACTTTTTTCCGTATCCTGTGAAGTGGGGCCGATATTGAAAAAGCGCAGAAAGAGCGAATGCCAGCGCTTTGCCGCTTTCGGCGAGAAAGTAGGCACGGCGTTTCAGATTGCCGATGATTTGCTTGATCTTGTTGGGGAGGCCGAGGTTACCGGCAAAGAACCAGGCAACGACGTCCTCACTGGTAAAGTAACTCTACCTTTGATATATTCGCTAAGGAAGGCCGGCAAAGCCGGCAGCCGAGAAATCATCGATCATCTCCGCAACAACGGTAACAGAGATGCGTTTGAAAATGTCTTTTGTTTCATCGCTGAAAACGGTGGCATTGAGTATGCCTATCGGCGGGCCAGTGAGCTGAGTCAGCAAGGACTGGATGCTATTGGCAAAGTCAGAGACTCAGTCTATTTTGACAGCCTAACCAACATGGTCCAGTTTACCACAGCCCGCGCTTCCTAATTCACATCGTGAGACCTCCTTGGCGACATTTCCCCCGCTTAATTTGCCTTTTGAGACTATTTGCAGGGCACATTCTGGAGTCATGTGTACTTTCTTTCATTAAACCGTCTTCTCCGGTTTGAGTATAAGGCAGCAGATGTTTGGCCTTAAGAATATCTCAATCAATTTCTTGACCGGCTCACCGGTCGTGGTATCGCTGAGCTTATTGGCGTTGGTGTTGCTGTCAGTTTATCTGTACCGGCGGACTAACCCCCCTCTTCCCAGGTATATGAGAATAATACTGAACGGCCTGCGTTTGATTGCTCTACTGGCTCTGTTTGTCGCCCTGTTTGAACCGGTCGCGAGTTTTAGTCGCGAGTACCAACGCCTCCGAAGGGTGGCGCTACTTGTGGATAATTCATCCAGTATGGGCAAAATCGAGGCGGGCAAATCGCGGCAAGCCCGGTTGGATTCCTTATTGTCTTCCGGTACTTTTGCCGAACTCAGTTCACACGCCGAGGTGACGCCGCATTATTTGGGGGGCAATCTGGTCTCTTCCCGTGATAAAGTGGATAAGGAAAGGACCGCGTTGGGAGAAGCAATCTATCAGCTCCAACAACATGAGCTGGCCCAACCATCCGACTATTGGATTCTTTTCAGTGATGGTAGGTCGAACTCAGGACGGGAACCGAAAGAAGCTGTCCAAAGAGTGCAGACTCCAATTATTGCTATGGATATGACAGCTGGCGCCGGGAATTTTGATGTCGGTCTGTCCGAAATCAACTTCAACCCGGTTGTTTTTGTCGGACGGCAGACTGAGATACAGGTTAAGCTCACCTGGCAAAACGCATTAAATAAAAAGATCCAGACTGAATTACTCGACTCCAACCGTGTTCTGGATAACAAGAGCTTGACGGTGACTCAAGAAGGAGGAATGGGGGAAATGAAGCTTAAGTATGTCCCGACCGAACCGGGGCATCGAGTGCTGCAGGTCCACCTTCCACCGCTAAAAGGAGAAGAAACTACCGACAATAATCAGCGTTCCTTTGCCGTCAAGGTTCTCAAAAGCCGGCTATCAGTGCTGCTGGTAACCCAGCGACCCGACTATGAGGTTGGCTTTTTGAAGCGGTATTTAATGCAGTCGGACAAGTACGATGTCGATCTACAAGTTACCGGCCCCAAAGCAGGAAACCTGGCCGGTTCATTTCCATCCCGTCAGACCGAGCTAAATCGGTACGACCTTGTTGTACTGTACGATCCGGTTTCTCAGAAACTGGAAGCACACAAGGATAAAATCAAGTCGTACCTGAGCGAAAAAGGCGGCGCTATCTGGGTTATGATGGGTGAGCAGTTTGCCCAAGGAGGACCTGGGCAGTGGCTTAACCAGCTTCTCCCTTTCTATCAGTCAACCCCGCGTAAGATCGAATACGTGGAGTTTCATTCCCAGCCGGCGGAAGGCAATCTGTTTCATCCTGCCGTGCGGCTGGCGGACAATCAATCGGCCATCCGAGAAAGTTGGGCGCAGTTGCCTCCATTTCAGTCACTGGTCAGGTGTGATACGATTGATCCTAATGCCAGAATTCTGGCATTTGCCTCTGTTCGCTCTAGCGGCGGCAAAAAAACACCTGTCATGGGCTATAAGCGATTCGGACCGGGCAAGCTGTTTGCCAGCGCCGCTCTTCCGTTTTGGAATTGGGGATTTGTAAACCCCGCATTTGGTGAAGATGACAGGACCTATAGCACGTTTATTGAAGGAGTGGTTAGTTGGCTGACAGTAAAGGATGATTTTGACCCCATTCGCATTACCCCGGAAAAAGAGGTGTTAACCCGGGGAGAAACAGTCGTGTTCAATGGCTTTGCCTTCGACCTGGGCTTTCGACCCATACCAGGTGTGACTGGAACCGTATGGCTTGAAAAAGCGCGCGGGCCAGATTCGGCTGAGGCTGATTTGGTCGCTGAAGGCGAGGGCAAGTACCGAGCGCAATTTTACAATCTTCCTCCCGGTAAATATTCTTATACCTCTAAGTTTGAAAAAGAAGGATATAAACTAAAGCAATCCGAGGGCGACATTTTGGTAGAATCTTTTTCCCTCGAAGAGTTTAATCAAAGCGGCAATCCCACTGTCCTTACATCCATGGCTAAGCTGTCCGGTGGCAATTATTACACCTTTGAAGAGTTTGACAAGGCTGTTGGATCAATTGACCCCTCTCCTGTTGCAGTAGAGACAAAAGGGGAGTTTATGGTATGGAAAAAGTGGTGGCTGATGATTGTCATTATTGGAGCGTTGTCTGGCGAGTGGCTTTTGCGGAAAGCATTCCAACTGGTCTAATCAATCACTCTAACGGCTTAGCCGCCTTTTGGTAGGTTTCGCTAACTGATTTCAGATCGATCTTTTCGTCCAGAGCTATCTTTTCCTCACATAGATTCTCGACCAGTTTTTTGATCCGCTCGGCACACTCTAAAATCTGACCCAAATAGCCCTTCTGTGTCTCATTCAACCCCTCGACCTCTTCCAGCAGGAACTCGCTGTAACCGATAATTCCGGCGAGGGGATTGTTGATATCATGATTCAGGGTTAAACAATGTCCGATGTATGGCTTCAATACACGAAAAAGAGCCAGCTCTTCTTTCGAGTCATCATTGATATCCGCTTTATCAGGTGACAGCTTCTCCATCAGCCTCTTCCTTGAAGGTAGGTCTCATACCACCTTCTAATTGGGATATAACAACTTGTAGGGCAAGAGTCCCTGACTCCTGTCCGCCTATGGCGGATTGGCGGGTCTCAAAGAGACTTGCCCTACCCCAATATATAATCGGCGAAAACGGCATGCTTCTGCACAGACTTCTCGGTTGGTTGTTCAACGACGAAGGCTGCACATATTACTTTTTTGCATAACGTCAGCCACTTATATTTCATAACAGCAATAGGAATGGAGACGTAAATATGAAAATAGCTGTCATTGGCGCCGGTTTGATGGGACGGGGGGTTCTGTTTGATCTGGGTTGCAACGAGGACGTGAAGTCGCTGGGTCTGTTCGATATTGACGAAAATCTTGCCTCTGAGATTGCCCATAAGTTCGGCGGTGGAAAAGCCTTATCGGCGCGGCTCGACGCTACTGACGTGGACGCTGCCACACGTTTGTTGTCTGAATATGATGCGGCGGTGTCGTGTGTTTCCTATAGCCACAATCCGGGGCTTACCAGAGCAGCGATAAGAGCCAAGTGTCACTTTGTCGACCTCGGCGGCAACAACGATGTTGTCAGAACCCAGCTGGCTATGGCTGATGACGCCAAGGCAGCCGGGGTAATCGTCATTCCGGACTGTGGCCTTGCCCCCGGGATGGTCTCGATTCTAGCAGCGGACGGTATCAGAAAATTTGACCGGATCAAGTCACTCAAAATAAGAGTCGGCGGCCTTCCTCAGTCGCCGCGGCCACCGCTGAACTATCAAATGGTCTTTTCAGCCGAAGGGCTGATCAATGAATACTGGGAACCATGCCTCATCCTTGAAAACGGGAAGAAGAAGACGGTCAATCCAATGACTGGTCTGGAAAAGCTGCAGTTTGACGGTGTCGGGGAGCTGGAGGCATTTTACACATCCGGCGGAGCCTCAACGCTCCCGGACACATACCTCGGTATGATTGACTTCCTTGACTACAAGACCATCCGCTACCCCGGCCACTGTCAGCTTTTCAAACCGATGCTTGAAATCGGTCTGGCCTCTCGCCAGCCTCTCAATGTCGAGGGTCAAACGGTTGAACCAAGGGCAGTTTTCAAAGCCGTTCTTGGCAAAAACCTCAGCTTCGATGATCCAGATATGGTGCTGGTGCGCCTTACGTTTGAGGGCGAAAAAGACGGCCAAAGCAAAAGTGTTGTTTATGAAATAGTTGACCGTCAGGATACCCAAACCGGCCTCACCGCAATGATGCGAACTACTGCGTTCCCCGCTGCTATAATTGCCTGGCTGGCCGCCTCCGGGCAGATAACCGAACGGGGTTGTAAACCCCAGGAGCTGGCGGTCAAACCATCTCTGTTTATCCCTCAGTTAAAAAAGAAGGGGATAAATCTGGTAGCCAAAGAGTGACGCCGGTAGAGAATAGGGCAGATGTGGACATCTGCCGCTCACAAAGTCTCGCCTGCTACCACAAATCAGCAGGGAAAACCAATGAAAGCTTGACAACGCTGCCCACATTGACGCCTATATTATAGCTGACCGTATCGCTGTCAGGCAGATAGATCACGCTCAATGTGTGGGAGCCGATGGGGACGTTGGAAAAGGAAAAGTTACCTTTCGCATCAGGGTTGGTTGAGGCGGTGGTTATACCGCCGGAACCGTTGGGATATGTCATACGAATAACTAACGAATCTTTGTAGGTGGCGCCAGGCATGTTGTAGCTGGCGTCCACCGCAAATCCCTCAACCATGTTGTTGAGCAAATCGGCAGAACTGTTTGCTATCAGTTTGTCAATATTCGATCCGGAACCGGTCGAACGTATCAGGGTGTCGGTATAAACATAGCTAACGCTCCAGGCGTCTTTCTTAAAACCGTCGCTTTCAAAGCCCGTTGCCATGTACGGCCCATCCCAGGTGGCATAGCCGCCGGGGTTTTGAGCCAGAGCGTCCAGATTGGGCGGGATAGCGCCGACATCGCCGACATAACCAAAATCAGTGCGAGCGCCGTTTACATACACGTTCGGATTGCCCACAATTGCCCAAGCCAACTGGTCCAATTCTTTTTTGGTCTGCTCATATTTGGCGGTCTCAATCGACGCCGACATTTTCCGAGTCGCAATAGTAGCCACTACCCCTATGAGAACGATCACAAGCACCAATTCTATCAGAGTAAAACCAAATTTGTTGCTTTTGAACATCAGATACATAAGCCTGCCGAAAAGTTAAAAGTCAAACATTGGCAATATAGCACTTCTTACTAACCCTTATGGGCAGTCTCCTGTAGTGACGCTGATTGTCGAGCCGTCGGAGAACTCTACTGTGAAGGTTGCATTATCCATATCAACATTCGCTCCCCCGATGGGGTTGGCTCTAAAATTGTCAAAATCAACCCTTAATGATTGACCGTCGGCGATCGTCTGCGTACTGGTAAAAGCGACCTTTTCGCCGGAGCCGGCTCGGGGGTTGTCCTCATTAAACACCGTTGTGCCATCCCATTTGATATATCGGTAATAAGCAGTTGGAGAAGACCAGGTGAGCGTCACCGAATCGACACTTACCTGGCTGCCGGTGTTGTTTTCAATCCAGAAGAAGAATCCGTGGCAATCGTTATACAAAGAGTCTGAATCACTGACCTTGGTTAAACTGCTTGAATAGCCACCGCTGGTAGTGTCATACCAGACATCAGCCGCAAGGTAATACTCGCTGTAGATCGACGAGTTGGGCAATACTAAAACAAACCTGTTGAGGGTGTCATCATCGGGCTGGTAAATGATTTCAATATCATGGTTGCCGATCGGGATTGAATCAAAAGAAAAATACCCTCCGGCGTCCGGGGCGGAGGACTTCGTGAGCATGCTGCCTGAACCGTTGGGGATTGTGAGTCGCACGCTTACCGAATCTTTGTAAGTCGATCCCGGCGGGGTGCCGTCAAGATCGTAAACGACTCCCGAAATGGTATTGGCCAGCAAATCGCTCGCAGAGTTGGCCAATCTGCGAACAATACCCGACCCGCCGGTTGATGTTATTGTAACGCTGGCTGAGTATTGATAAAGCTCCCCCCAGGCGTCCTTTTTGTAGTCGTCCGTCATCTGCGAAAAACGGCGCTGGATGTACGGGCCGTTCCAGGTGCTGTATCCCCCCGGGTTTTGAACCAAGGCGTCGAGATTGGGTGGAAGGGCGCCGATATCGCCAACGTAGCCAAAATCGGATCGGACGCCGTTGTTTTGAAGTTCTGGGTTGCCGACGATAGCATAGGCAAGCGCATCCAGTTCCTGTTTGGTTTCCTCCACCTTGGCTGTGTTGGTAACGATTGTGGCGGAGCGGAAGGCGACCGTCGCCAGGATGCCGGATATCACAATTACTAGAACTATTTCTATTAGTGTAAAACCTTTTTGGCTTGCCTGCTTCATTTTTTCTGCTCTTATGGCGTCTCTGTGGTTCTTTCCATGACAAGATCCTAAGGGCTACTTTGAGCGACAATATTGCCAGCCGATCCCCACGCGAGGTACGAGACTACTTCGGTGGTATGGTTGACTTCGCTGTCCTTCGATTTTTCTTCCTCAATCTTTATTTGCACCGATGAGACGCCAAGGTTGCGGAAGCGTGTGCCGCAGGTGTTGCCACCATCGTACGTGTCATCGTGGCAGAGGAAGATCGGCGCCAGCGAAAAAACTGGTGAGAAATTAATCGTGTACCAGTTGTGGGTCACTGAATTGGATGTTCGGCCTGAGAGGAATGCGACGCCATTATTCATACCAGAGCCAATCTCAACCGCTACCCAGGCCACCGACTCGGCTCCGTGTGATCCGTCCGCAGCTTCTTCTTCCTGTACTTTGATCTGGAATCCGGTCGAGGATAGATTACGGGTCCTCGTGATGCAAGCAGCCGCGTCATTGTAGCTGGCCACACCGGTAACCAAAGCCGGTGTGGAGGAAAAGCTCTGCGAAAAGGTAACGCTCGTCCAAGAATGGGTGGTACTGACAGTTCCTGCCTGGATTATAGTTCCGTCTTCGAAGATGTGCACGCCAGCTTCTACCACAATGTATGGGCAGGTCTCAGTCGTATGCGGCCCATCGCAGTAATCCCACTCTTCCATTTGCCATTCAAAGCTGGTGGATGTCACATTCCGAACTCGCAGGTGAGTCGGGTCGCTTCCATTGTAGCTCAACCCACGCATGACCACGACCGGGCTGGTGTAAATGTTATTGAGACTTACGGCGTACCAATCAGCGCCCGTGGCCTGATTCCTTACTATTTGTCCGACTTCGCCAATGTTGGTTAAATCCGAGGAGAAATGACCGGAAGCAAATTCGTAAACCAAACTGCTTTTATGACGGGGCAATACAGTCAGGTAGCGGAACAGAGTGTCGGCCTCGGGAGTGTAGATGATTCTGATCTCATGCTGACCAACCGGAATCGAGTCGAGCGTAAAAGCCCCGATTGAATCAGGATGGTAGGTTTTCGTAACCGTACTACCTGAGCCATTCGGGATGGTGATTTTGATATCAACTGAGTCGTCATAGACCGAACCGGGCAGAGAATCATTGGCGTCTTTAATGGTACCGTTGAGCGTGTTGAGCAGGTAATCTGACGTGGTGTCGGCAATTTTCTTGATGATAGTTGAGCCGCTGCCGGTGGAGGTGATGGTCAACCCGCCGGTATAAGTATAAAGTTGGCCCCATTCATCCGTTTTTAACCCCAGGGTATCCTGGGAAAAGCCGGAAGGAACGTAAGGGCCGTCCCAGGTGGTATAGCTGCCGGGATTACTTATGAGAGCCTCAAGGTTGGGCGGGAAGGAGCCAATGTTTCCGACATAGCCGAAATCGGAGCGTTCTCCGTTGCTAACAAGAGCAGGATCACCCACAATTGCTTTGGCCAGCACTTCCATCTCACGTTCGGTCTTAACCTGTCGGGTATCCTCCACCATCGCCTTCATCGACTGCATGGCCACGCCTGCTAGAATACCAATCACAACGATGACAATGGTCATCTCAATGAGGCTGAAACCCTGTTCTCTGGGTAGTAAATGAGTCATAGTCTTTACCACAGATTATCACGGAGGCTGATTGTTATATAACAGTCACCTCCCGGCACAACAGTCACGCGGCGAGATAATGTATCACTGTCGGGAATATAGATTGTCCGCAGCAGATGACTACCGATCGGGATCGAGTCAAAGCGGACAAATCCATCAGAAGCGGGATACCGGGTTGTGGTGGTAAGGGAACCACTACCATTGGGATAAGTCAGGAGAAGTTTAGTCGAGTCCTTGTACGTAGCTCCCGGCGGTGTGTTATCCAGATCGATTACGACCGCCGAGACCGTGTTCCGCAGCAGGTTATCAAGAGAGTTGGCGATTGCTCGCGTGATGCTCGTTCCGCTGCCGGTAGAGGTAATCGTACTGTTGCCAGAGTAACTGTACGCTTTTCCCCAAGCATCGATCTTAAACTCTGTCTCACTACCGGTATCGGTGGGGTAGAAATCATCCCGGATATAGGGACCATCCCAGGACGCATAGCCCGGGTCGGAAACCAAAGCGTCCAGATTGGACGGCATCGAGCCAACATCGCCGACATAGCCGAAATCGCTCCTCACTCCGCCGGAGATAAGATTCGGATTGCCGACTATCGCCCAAGCCAGTTGATCCAGTTCCTTTTTGGTCTGTACCACCTTGGCGGCATCATGGGTTGTTCTCAAGTACCTGATACCGACTGAGGTGATAATGCCAATAATGACAACCACTATAACCAGCTCAAACAAGGAATAGCCGTTTTTCGATTTGAGCCTGTTCAATTCAATTCGATGTAGCATATTTATTTATCTAAGGAGAATATCGGTAAATTAATAAGGTAGTTTATTTGGGGGTGAGACAGGGCGATTTGGTGTCAAAGATTGAGTTGTAAAATCCCTCTCTGTCATTTCTACGAAAGCCGTCCATCCGCCTTTGGTGGACTATCGGGCAGGAATCTAAAGATTCTCTGGATTCCCAACTGCGCGGGAATGACAATACTTAATGGTAAATTCTACCTTTGATATCAACTTAGCATAACTTGTTTATTTCGCGTGGATATGGATAGTAAACTAAGTTGAAGTGTTTTATCCTCTTTTTTGTTCCTGCAGGCGAATTTTCCTTTGACTTCTGAAACGCGAGGTGCCATATTCAAACAATTATTATGAGGCTCACGCCTGTGCCAAGTGGATAAAGAACAGAAGACATGATTGCTGATGAGTAAAAAAAGGCTGTTTGGGAAATATTTTTGTGGATAAGGAGAATGTTTTATTTGTATAATATGGACAAAATGGAAAGGAAATAAAAATTTCTTTTATGACTGTTGTTTGAAACAGGGGTTCTTTGTAAAGAAGGGAAATAGAAAATGAGGTTGTCACGGAAATCAGACTATGCGCTCAGGGCTATTCGCCACCTGTCCAATTTACCGGCGGGTAAACTTGGTTCCATTAACTCCATTGCAGAGGCTGAATCGATCCCCAGAGAGTTCTTGGCCAAGATTCTCAAGGACTTGACTCGAGGGAGCATCTTGGTCTCTTACCAGGGCGTAACCGGTGGCTACAGGCTGGCCCGGACACCCCGGGAAGTAACGTTCCTTGATGTTGTTGAAGTCATCAACGGGCCGATACATCTAAGCCTCTGTACTGAAGAAAAACGTTCCCGTACCGAACTGCATGACGAGTATGATATGTGTAAATTCTGGGTAAACCTGGAGCAGCAGTTCAAAAAAGCTCTGAGTAAACAACACTTCGGCAAGTACAGAGTGAAACTCCGCAAATAGCTTAGATTACCAGTCAATATAAGGTGAGGGTTGCTGTAAGTAATTCTGCCAAGCGCTGAGCTACTTGAAAGTTATAGGCAAGGTTGTACAGGAGTTGAGATTGCATGAAGTGTCTTAGAGGCTAGTGTAATGTCCCAAATATATGTTCACATATTCTTTTGCAGTAGCACGGGCATCATGCCCGTGAATCATGGGCAAGATGCCCATGCCACGATTTAATTTGCTGCTTTTTTTATTAGCATGTATTTCTGGGACATTACACTAGCATACCCCCTCCACCTTGTTGTGGGATAGTTTATTCTCCTGGTTTTTGGGGGTTGTGTAACAACCTCCTTTTTTATTATAATTCAAATGCCAGTATAGTTATGGCTGAATTGATATAGACGGGTTATTCCCGAAAGCGATGAGGCTGACAGTAGTACCGGTCTTCCAATAGTGGCTGTCTGATTTTCACCGATCTTTTTGGGAGATTGCTCGTTCAAATAGTAATGGACAAGCGGAGGAATAGCGGTATGATAGATTTCAATGATAAGCAGTACAAGGTAAAGGTGGGCCTGGCCCAGATGCTTAAGGGCGGGGTTATTATGGATGTCACTTCTGCGGAGCAAGCAAAAATCGCCGAGCAGGCCGGTGCAGTGGCCGTTATGGCCCTGGAACGGGTTCCCTCGGACATCAGAGCCGAAGGCGGTGTGGCCCGGATGGCTGATCCCGACATTATCGAGAGCATCAAGCGGATAGTAACGATTCCGGTGATGGCTAAATGCCGTATTGGGCATATCGCCGAAGCCCAGATTCTTGAGGCGCTGGAGGTTGATTTCATTGACGAGTCGGAAGTGCTGACACCCGCTGACCATAAGCACCACCTTCACAAGTGGCCGTTTAAGGTGCCGGTCGTCTGCGGCTGCCGTAATCTCGGTGAAGCGCTGAGGCGAATATCAGAAGGCTCGGCGCTGATCCGCACCAAGGGCGAGGCCGGTACCGGCGATGTTTCCGAAGCGGTCAAACACTTGCGGGAGGTCAATACGGCCATGAAATCTCTGACCATCATGCCGGAGGAAGAGCTCTACGGTGTCGCTAAGGAGTACCGTGTCCCTATTGAACTGGTCAGGATGGTTGCCAAAACCGGCAAGCTGCCGGTGCCAAATTTTGCCGCCGGCGGGATCGCTACTCCGGCTGATGCGGCGTTGTGCATGCAGTTGGGGGCGGAAGCAGTCTTTGTCGGCTCCGGCATTTTCAAGTCAGACAATCCAGAGAAGCGGGGAAAGGCCATTGTCAGCGCCACTACACATTATCAAGACGCCTCAATCGTAGCCGAAGCCTCCCGTGGCCTCGGCGCTGCCATGAAGGGCATCCAGGCGCAGGACATCCCGGAGGAGGAACTGCTGCAGACGCGGTAGTAGTAGAGCAGTAACTATGGGAGGTTGAAATGCGGAAAGTGGTTGTAGCTCTCATTGCTGCCTCACTTCTGTCGGGGTGTGCAGCCATCTTCAAGGGGACTTCGAGTAAACTCGACCTTAGCTCTGACCCATCAGGTACTACAGTATACGTAAACGGATTTCCTCGTGGCAAGACCCCTCTTAAACTCAAGTTGGAGTCAAAAAAGACTTATAACATTGAATTCAAGAAGGATGGATATGAGCCGCTTAGCTATACCGTAACGAATCACGTGGGTGCGGGCTGGATAATCCTCGACATACTGGCTGGTCTTGTTCCGGTGGTGATTGATGCGGCTACCGGAGCATGGTATGACCTGGATCAGGATGCTGTTAATGCTATACTGGAAAAACAGCAGGTCAGTTCGCCTTGACAAGGATGGCAAGTTGCGAAAAGTGACAATGGGTAGTATCACCTCTGTTTTCCTAGCCATCATCGTTATCTCGTGTGCTTGGACAAGTATGAATTCTCAGATAAACACGGAATACTCCAACCGACAATATCAGAAGATTCTCGTCTTTGTTGATCTTTATGATCTCGGTGATAAGCAATCGGCTGAAATACGGATTCAGGATGAAAGGGGCTGTTTCAAAAGATTTTTTATCTGAAGAGTTGTTATCCGATATCATATCCTGGTCTCACAAGGTATAACTACTCAAGGAGATATCATTGATTAAGAGAGCAGGAGATGCCCAGCAGGTATATTTTACTACGAGAGCGGAGCAGGTTGCAGATGAGCCGTTGGTTCAAATGATAGATGAGGTGGTGAACCGTTTGGATATGACGCCTCTCTATGCTTGTTGGAGCGAGAAAGGTCGGGCGTTTTATGATCCCTCGATGATGCTGAAGGTGTTATTTTTTGCGTATAGCGAGGGGGAGCGTCACTCACGCGGTATTGCCAAGCGGATAAAGTATGACGTTCGTTATCAGTATTTTACTGGTTCTCACCGTCCGTCGTATGTGACGATTTGTCGTTTTCGTACCATTGATGTCGAGTTATTGGCTAAGTATTTTGTAGAGATCGTATCCATTTGTGCCGAGTTGGGTTTACTGGACACCACCGTTCTGGCGATAGACGGCACTAAGATAAAGGCTTCGGCCTCCCGTCGTCGGACATTGCTTCAGAAGGACTGGGATCGTTTAACAGCGAGGTATAAAGCGCTCCTTTCCGCGGATGCGGCCTCGGACCGTGCCGATATCGGTTCTGAAGCGCACGATGATCATCGGGATGATTCGGACGAATCTCAGGTGAAGGAGGTCGACCGTAAATCTTTGAACGTTCGTATCGTCGAGGCGATGAAGCGTTTGGGCTCTGGCGAGCGTGAAGTTAATCTGACTGACGGGGATGCTCGCTTTATGAAGACTTCCGAGGGGAGTATTCGTCCGTGCTACAACGGCCAGATAGCGTCTGAAGAAGATGTCTCGGCGGTGGGTACGTCTTACCTCTTCGATGACACTTACAACAGCTTTACAAGGACGAATCTCTGCCTTTTTATCGCTATTTCTCGAAAAATTCAACATCATCGCCACATGGTTAAAAAAATCTAACCAAAAGACTCGAATATGCCTATTAATTCCAAAAACTGACTTATGAAACAGCCTCAGGGTTCCTGACCGCGCAGTATGTTGTCGGAACCGCGGGGGATTTGATCTTGCCCCAATAAAGTGGACACTGAACGAAGGTCGTAGTAGATTGATCTTAGGAGGTGTTTATGATGTTGCGGTGTCATTTTGATCGAGATTTCAAGC
>Ga0315543_1001351_pt1 | contig 26861 bp, 25 predicted proteins | sample SalMarSW160210MG_2_FD_203098 | JGI IMG/M metagenome (GOLD analysis project Ga0315543, IMG submission 203098) | Salt marsh sediment microbial communities from the Plum Island Ecosystem LTER, Massachusetts, United States - Salt Marsh Sediment SW1601-210 ... | reverse complement strand
TACACATCCCCAGTTCACCCTATGCCAGCGCATGTTCCCCACCAATCTCTATGGCGGCATAGTCTCTTTCGAAATAGAAGCGGCAGATCAGGAACAGGTCTTTCGATTCATGAATGCACTCCAGGTCATAGTGCCTGCCACCAGCCTCGGGGATGTGTATAGCCTAATGCTCTATCCGGCCCATTCTTCGCACCGCGCCCTGACGGCGGAAGAGAGGCAACGCCTTTCCATTACCCCAAACCTGGTACGCCTTTCAGTTGGCATCGAGGAGGCATCCGACATCATTGGCGATTTGAATCAGGCGCTACACTCTATCGAGTAAGTGAAAAGGCAATTGTGTTGATGATTCTCAAATAGAAGAGAGGATCCTATGTCGCTGCTTTGGAGCATATTTCTTGCCTTTGCCAAAGTAGGTCTGTTTGGCTTTGGCGGTGGTCAATCTATGATGCCATTGGTGCAGGATGAGATAGTGAACGTCCATTGCTGGATGACGAACCAGGAATTCGTGGACGCTCTGGCGTTGGGCAACGCACTGCCTGGCCCTATAGCTACAAAGATGGCCGTACACATCGGCTATCGGCTTGCTGGCTTGCGTGGGGCTGCGGCGGGCCTGTTGGGAATAGTAACGCCCTCTCTGGTGCTCATATTGGCTCTCACAGCGCTCTTCTTGCGCTACCAACACCTGCCCCATATTAGCAGTGCCCTCAGAGCCGTACGGCCAGTCGTGGTGGCCCTTCTGCTGGTCACAGCTTATACCGTCTTTCCTGCCTGTATAGTCTCCTGGGATACTGGAGTCATCATGATCATAGCATTCCTGGCCGTCGCCCTGCTGAAGGTGCACCCGGCACTGATCATCCTGGCGGCAGCAGCCATGGGACTAATAGTCTACTGATGTTGGAATCAATGCTGGTGCTTGTAAGGGGCGGAGGCGATCTTGGCACAGGCACGGCTCACCGTCTATACCGTGCAGGCCTGAAGGTAGTTGTCACTGAGCTGCAGCACCCAAGGGTCATTCGGCGCCTGGTTGCCTTTGCTTCAGCCGTATATGAAGGACGCATCAAGGTCGAGGGCGTAGAAGCCAGACTGGCCACGAACAGCACCGAGATAGAGAGCCTCCTGAGCCAGCACACTGTGCCGGTCATTGTGGACCCCAAAGGCGAAGCGATCCCCACCTTGAAGCCCGACGTTGTAGTTGATGCACGGATGGCCAAACGCAATCTGGGCACCGCGCTTGCTGATGCCCCTGTCGTCATTGGGCTCGGGCCTGGCTTTACGGCCGGCGAAGACGTGCACGCTGTAATCGAGACGATGCGCGGTCACAACTTGGGCCGCGTCATCCTGCAAGGCAACGCAGAGCTGCACACCCACGTACCCGGCCTGGTTCACGGTTACGGTCGTGACCGGGTGCTGTGGGCACCGTGTGCGGGACGTTTCCAAGGCCGTGCTCGTATCGGCGAGCGAATCGAAGCGGGGCAGATAGTCGCTGAGGTCGCTGAGCAGCGCGTACGCGCAAGCATAGCTGGTGTGCTGCGTGGTCTCCTGTACGACGGCCTGCTCGTCCGTGAGGGGCAAAAGGTTGGCGATGTAGACCCGCGCGGAGTAGCAGAGTACTGCTTCACCATATCTGACAAAGCACGCGCAATCGGTGGCGGGGTTCTTGAGGCCATTCTCTATCTCCGCAGGCATTTGACAGCGAACAGCACTTCTGGTAAGCTCTGGCACGAAAGGAGCGGCGAAGATGATGTGTGAGGACTATGTCACAGCCTCCACGGTGGAAGAAGCACTGGCTACCCTCGCCTCGCTTCGTGGTGAGGCAAGGCTCATCGCCGGCGGCACTGATCTCGTCATTCAGTTACAACGCGGCGAGCGAAACGTCCGCTGCTTGGTGGACATCACGCGCATCCCCGCCCTTGACGATATCAAGTTGGACAACTCGTACATCGTGGTAGGCGCAGCGGTTACCTTCTCCCAGATCGAGCGCTCACTCCTGATCCGTGAGCAAGCTCCTGTCCTGGCAGAAGCAGCCTCGCGGGTGGGCTCACCACAGATTCGCAACGTAGGCACCCTGGCCGGCAACGTGGTCAACGCGCAGCCAGCAGCAGATGGATCCATTGCCCTCCTAACTCTGGATGCTGAAAGCGAGATTGCCAATCTGACAGGTCGTCAGTGGGTGCCCGTCGCCAGCCTGTTTGTCAGCCCCGGAATATCGCGTCTCGATGCCAGCGCCGAGATCATCACTGCGTTCCGCTTTCGCACTCGAGGCCCGCGAGAAGGTTCCGCCTTCGAACGATTGGCCCGGCGGAAGGCTCTAGCCTTGCCACTGATAAACGTCGGCGTGAATGTCCTTCTGAGCGCGGATGGCACGCATGTGAGGGAAGCACGAATCACCATTGGCCCTGTGGCTCCAGTGCCGTTCAGAGCCAAGGAAGCCGAGGCAACGCTCAAGGATAGGTCCATCAATCAGGAAACCATAGCGCAAGCAGTTGACGTTGCAGTGCGCGAGAGCAAACCCCGCACAAGCCTGCTTCGCGCCAGCAAGGAATATCGTCGGGAACTCATTCGCACATTGACGAGACGTGCTTTGCTCAGAGCCATAGAAACGGCTAAAGGATGAGCATTATGGCCAGGACCTACCAGCTGCAGATGAATCTCAACGGTGAGGATGTAGAAGTAGAGGTCGAAGCGTCTGCGACGCTCGCCTACGTGTTGCGTGAGCAACTGGGTTTGACAGGCACCAAGATTGGCTGCGAAGAGGGAGAGTGCGGTGCCTGCACTGTTCTGGTAGACGGACAGGCCATCAACTCCTGCCTCTACCCGGCCATGAAAGCAGCAGGCCGTCGCATCTTGACGGTGGAAGGTCTTGCACAAAAGGACAAGCTGCATCCGCTGCAGCGCGCCTTCATTGAACACGGGGCTGTACAGTGCGGTTACTGCACGCCCGGAGTCCTGCTCTCTGCCGTTGCCTTGCTCGGGCAGAACCCCCATCCCAGTGAGGCCGAGATTCGCAGGGCTATCTCTGGTAACCTCTGTCGCTGCACAGGATACATCAAGATTGTCCGTGCCATCCAGGAAGTGTCCCAAACAGACTGAAGGAGCCATGAGCAGTGTAGGGCTCTATCTCCATATCCCCTTCTGTCGCTCCAAGTGTGCTTACTGCGACTTTAACTCTTACGCACAGATGGAACACCTGCACGATAGATACGTGCAGGCTTTGTGTACCGAAATCCGTCGTTTCACACAACAGCACGCTGCTTTCTCAGTAGACACCATCTACATCGGCGGCGGTACCCCCACGACCTTGCCTCCTTCACTCTTGAGCCAGGCGCTGGCAGTTTGCAGACAGGCATTTGCCGTGGCAGAGGATGTGGAGATAACAATTGAGGCGAATCCAGGCACTGTCAATCAGGACGATTTCGTGGCACTGCGTGCAGCGGGCGTCAATCGCATCAGCCTGGGGGCCCAGAGCTTCAACGAGCAAGAACTGCGACTGCTCGAGCGCATCCACACAGTGGATCAGACACGAGAGGCCTTTCGGCTGGCTCGCGCGGCCGGCATCAACAACATCAGCCTTGATCTGATCTATGGCCTGCCAAGGCAAACCATTGCTGACTGGCGATCCACTCTCGACCACGCCCTGCAACTGGCGCCCGAGCACATTTCAGCTTATGCGTTGTCGGTGGAAGATGGCACGCCGCTGGCAAAGCGCATAGCCAATGCCACATTACCTCCACCAGATGCCGACGTCGCAGCAGAAATGTACGTCATTGCTGAAGAGCGATTGCAGCAAGAAGGCTACCAACACTACGAGCTATCCAACTGGGCGGCCACAAGAATGTTGGAGCCGAACGAGCATCAGACGCTCCTCTGCCGCCACAACTTGAAGTACTGGCGCGTAGAGCCGTACCTGGGATTCGGAGCCGGGGCACACTCGTGCTTCGATGGCCACAGATACTGCAACGTGTCACACCCAGAGGACTATCTTTCTCGCCTCGAGGAAGGGCTGAGCCCTGTGTCAAGCACAAAGGCCATCGGGCTGGATGAAAGCATGGCCGAGACCATGATCCTGGGACTCCGTTTGATAGAGGGCATACGCTTCAGCGACTTTGCCCAGCGGCATGGGCGTGACCCGCAAGTGGAATACGCGGACGAACTGGTTGAGCTGCAGCAACTTGGCCTGCTAGTGAGGGACGAGCAAAGCGTGTATCTCACGCAACGGGGACGGCTGCTGGCAAACCAGGTCTTTATCCGCTTCTGGCCGAGAACGGTTGACGGTTAACGGTTAACAGTTGGCGGTTGGTAGTGGGCGGTTACTGCTCGGAACGGTCCGCCGTATCTGTGTAACAGCGTACTGCCAACTCACCACCAATAACTGACAACTGACACCTTACCGAATAATCTGTCGAATCAACGGCGCAGGCGTTACAGGAGCATCACTCCACTGGTAGGCAGCCAACAGTCTCTCCCGCGCTTCTGTCAACCGTTGCTCATCACTGGCGTGGATAGTCAGAAGGGATTCGCCTTTCTCTACACCGTTGCCCACCTTCTTCTTCAGCACGACGCCAACTGCATGGTCAATGGCTGCGCCCTTAATCTCCCGCCCGGCTCCAAGCGCGACTGTCGCCAGGCCCACCTCCATGGCGTTTATCCCTCCAATGTAGCCACTCTGCGGTGATACCAGGTCTGTCACCAGTTGCGCTTGTGGCATCAGCGTTGTGTCATCAACGACCCGCTCGTCGCCCCCCTGTGCATGCACCCACTCCCTGAATTTGGCAATGGCTTGGCCGGATTCAATAGCCTGCAACAGCATCGCTCTGCCAGCCTCGGCAGTGGCGCACTTTTCGCCCAAGAGGAGCATCTCTGCCGCGACGACCAAGCAGTGCTCCGTGAAATCCGCTGGGCCGCGTCCCTGCAGAGTCGCGATAGCTTCAGCAACCTCCAACGCATTCCCTACCGCGTACCCCAGCGGCTGCTCCATGTCGGAGATGACCGCCGATACGCGACGCCCCGCACCCCGGCCGATTCCGACCATCATCTCAGCCAGGGCCAGAGCATCTGCCTCGGTCTTCATGAAAGCCCCTGTGCCTGTCTTGACATCCAAAACGATAGCATGAGTTCCTGCAGCGATCTTTTTGCTCATAATGGAGCTGGCAATCAGCGGCAGGCTCTCCACAGTCGCCGTGACATCACGCAGAGCATACATCTTGCCATCCGCAGGAGCCAGATCTGGCGACTGACCGGCAACCACAACGCCATGGAGCCTTAGCACGTCCATGAACTGCTCTCGCGTGAGATCGATGTTGAAGCCAGGAATGGATTCCAGCTTGTCCAGGGTGCCGCCAGAGAAGCCCAGGCCGCGACCAGACATCTTGCCCACCGGCAGACCCAGACAGGCCACTAAAGGAGCAATCACTAGAGTGGTCTTGTCCCCTACCCCACCGGTGGAATGCTTGTCTACCACCAATGGTGCAACCGTTGACAAGTCGAGCACAGCCCCTGAGCGAGCCATGGTCGTGGTTAGGTCAACCGTTTCGCGCTCTGACATGCCCCTCCACACAACAGCCATCATCCACGCAGACATCTGATAGTCAGGCACCTCACCCCTGGTAAAGCCCAACACCAGAAACTCGATCTCTTCCTTCGATAGTTCCTCACCCTGACGCTTTCTCCGAATTATGTCTACTACTCGCATAGCAGCTTTCGCTCCCTTTCGCGCACATACCGCATTCTCTTCAGACGTACATAACTATAGCAGATTCTTGAGAAAAGGGCAACCACAGGGTGCACGAGAGATTGGGGGCGGAATTGGTTTGCGTCTGGTCAAGTCTCTGACCCGTTACAGATCTGTGCACCGATCCACCTCAGTCCGAAACTACTGGCATAGGCTCTAAGCGGACGACAGTCCGCGTCGTATGCCAGGCACGTGGCTAGCGAAAAGCACTGACTAGACACAGGGACTATCGCATCTTTGACGCGGCCACGAAGGTGCTCAGCTTGTTCTCTTCGTCTGGACTGAGTTGCCTGGACGGTGGCGGAACGAGCCGCGCGAACTCATCCACCAAGGACTTGGCCAAAATCTGACGGATAACAGGATACTCGTCAAGCTTGTGTCCGGCTGCGAGCGAGGGGCGCGTCAGCAGAAGGAGCGACTGCAAGAGCCCCGGGCCCTCTGAGGACACAGCGAAGAGGAAACCCGGGCACTGCTTCCTCAGGGTATTGGACACGGGGTCAACAAGACAGCAATTACCCCTTGCAGCCTGCGCACGAAGCAGCAGAACAGGAAGCACACGAGCTGCTACCAGCCACGCTCGTGGTAGAGCCATCGCTGCTCTTGCTCACAGCAGCAAAGGAGGAGATCAGGCGGCGTGCGCCCTGATGCTGACAACAGGGGCACACGACAGGATCATCAGCCTGATTGAAGCTGCGCAGCAACTCGAATCTGCATTGGCATTCGTCGCAGACGTATTCATACAGAGGCATGGCTTTTACCTCACACCATTCTATGAGTATAATCAAATTGTACTCAATCAGGCTAGAATAGTCAAGGAGGCCAAAAAGTGAAAGAACTCGCCGAGCGGGCTCTTAACGCTGCCCAACTGCAAGGAGCTAGCTACGCTGACGTCCGCATTGTCCATCAGAAAACGCAATCCATTCTCGTCAAGAACGGGCGTGTCGAAGCTCTTTCCCACGATCAGAACCAGGGGTTCGGAATCCGTGTAGTAGTCAATGGCGCGTGGGGCTTTGCCAGTAGTTCCATGCTCAATGCCGACGAAGCGGCGCGCGTGACCACACATGCTGCCCAAATCGCCCGCGCCAGCAGCATGGTCAAGACTGGCGAAGTGTCCCTCGGCCCGCCTGAAGTCCACGTGGCCCGTTACCAGACACCCGTGCAGATCGATCCCTTCTCCGTTCCAATCGAGGACAAGATCGCCTTGCTGCTGGCTGCCGATCAGGGGATGCGCCGTGCGAAGGGAATCGCCGTCACCGAGAGCAAGATGGAGTCCATCCATGAGACCAGGGTCTTTGCCAGTACAGAGGGCAGCTACATTGAACAGGTGCTTGTAGAGAGCGGCGCAGGGATAGAGGCCACGGCTGTTGACGAGAACGAAGTCCAGACCCGCTCCTTTCCCAATAGCTTTGGCCGACAGCAGGGCAAGGCGGGATACGAATTCATTCGTGACCTCGAGCTGGTGGAGAATAGCCAACGCATCGCCGAAGAAGCAGTGGCCCTGTTGAGTGCGCCGCTGTGTCCCAGTTGCGTCACAACCCTCGTCCTCGACCCAACCCAACTGGCCCTGCAGGTACACGAATCATGCGGTCATCCCGTGGAGCTGGACCGTGTCTTTGGCGAAGAAGCCAGTTTTGCAGGCACCAGCTTCTTGACGCGTGACAAGCTGGGGAGTTTCCGCTACGGATCGCATGTGGTCAACATCTACGCAGATGCCACCATCCCTGGCGCACTGGGAACCTTCGGCTACGATGACGAGGGCGTGCCTGCTCAGCGCAGCCCTATCGTGCGCAATGGCCTCTTTGTTGGCTACCTGACCTCCCGCGAGACTGCAGCTCTACTGGAACAGCGCAGCAACGGCACCATGCGCGCCGACGGTTGGAACCGCATTCCGCTCATCCGCATGACCAACATCAACCTCGAACCAGGAACGTGGGAATTTGAGGATCTAATCGCTGATACCGACGACGGTATCTACATGGCACTAAACAAAAGCTGGAGCATAGATGATAAGCGTTTGAATTTCCAGTTTGGCACTCAGCTTGCCTATGAGATCAAGAAAGGCAAGCTCGGCCGAATGCTCAAGAATGCCACTTACACGGGCATCACGCCCCAGTTCTGGGCTTCTTGTGACGCGATCTGCAACGAAAAGCACTGGCATATCTGGGGCCTTCCCAATTGCGGAAAGGGCCAGCCCGTACAAGCTGCGCACGTCGCGCACGGCGCTGCACCTGCGCGTTTTCGTAACGTGCGCGTAGGGATTGTTTAGCCCGCTCACGGCAGGCACAAAGAGCCCAACGTCACTACGAGGAGATACCAACCATGTTAGGTCCAGACAGAATGAAACAAATAGCACGGCGCGTGCTAGCTCACTCCACCGCGGAGCAGACTGAAGTGCTGATGCTCAGTGAAGACACTAAACTAACGCGCTTTGCCAACTCTCGCATCCATCAGAACGTTGCCGAACGAAACGTAGAGGTGCGCGTACGCGCTGTATCCCGTAAGAAGGTTGGCGTCGCTTCCATCAATGACCTGAGCGACGCCGCGCTGCAACGAGTGGTTGAGAATGCTCTCGAAATCGCGCTTCTGCAGCCGGAGAATCCCGATTTTCATTCTTTGCCGGAGCCAAGACGAGTCGCCGAAGTGGATGCCTTTGTGCAAGCTACGGCGGACTGTACGGCACAGCAACGAGCCCAAGCGGTGTCTACCATCTGCAAACTGTCAGCAAAGAACGGGCTGATAGCGTCCGGGGCCTTTGCCACCTCCACTTCGGAAGTAGCTGTCAGCAACTCGCTTGGCATCTTTGCCTATGCTCCAGCCACCCTCAGCGACCTCACTACTGTTATTATGTCCAACGACAGTTCAGGCTATGCTGGCATGACCTCGTCTGACGTACGCGAAATAGACCCTGCTCAGGTTGCCCGCCAGGCAGTCAACAAGGCATTGCACAGTCGCAACCCACAGCCCATTGAGCCAGGTGAGTACACAGTGATCCTCGAAGAGTATGCCGTGGCGGAACTGTTGTCCTATCTGGCATTCCTCGGTTTTAGCGCGTTGGCCGTACAAGAAGGACGCAGCTTCATGGCGAACAAGTTTGGCCAACACATTACCGGAGAAAACATCTCCATTTGGGATGACGGTCTCGACAAGACTGGTCTGCCCGTCGCCTTTGACTTTGAGGGCGTGCCCAAGCAGCGGGTGGATCTAATCACAGACGGCGTCGCCAAGACTGTCGTGTACGACAGTTATGCTGCAAATAAGGAAGGCAAGCAATCCACCGGTCATGCCTTGCCTGCACCCAACCCCTACGGCCCGCTGCCTGGCAATCTCTTCATGAAACCAGGGCAGCACAGCAAAGAGCAGATGCTCGCTTCGGTAGAACGCGGCCTGTGGGTTACACGGTTTCATTACGTCAACCCAGTCCACCCATTAAAGACCATACTAACCGGCATGACCCGTGACGGCACCTTTCTGATCGAGAAGGGCCAGCTCAAGAGGGCAGCGAAGAATCTCCGTTTCACGCAGAACATCTTAGAAGCACTGTCTGCGGTGCAGATGATCAGCGAGGACACAAAGCTCACACGAGGTTTCTACGGTGGGGTGCGCGTCCCTGCCTTGCTAATCAGCCGCTTTACGTTCAGTGGCGCGACCGAGTTCTAGCATCCTCCGTCAAGCCGAAAACTTGGGCGAATTACATTAGCTCAAGCAGCCCACGCTGCAGAGACGCAGGTCTTGCAGGCTCCTCCGTTTGCTCTCCGAAGCCATCACGGTCCCGAGCCGCGTGCCTGAAAGACCGGGTAGATCTGATTTGTTTCGTCCCCAGCAGGTCTGTGACCTGCGGTCGGGTGCCAGAGCCCTCTCAAAGCGTAAGGTTTCGGCCTTTTGAGACTCCTCAGGCTTTCGCTAGAGACCTTTGCGCCAAATGTATTGTGCGCGCCCCCGCATTCTACGGTGCCCCGCACCAAATTGTTATGGCATTGTCCTAAACATTTGTATCAACAACTTGACAAGATGTTGAAGATGTGCTATAGTAGTTCCTGAACCACTTCGGCGGCAGACTCACCACGCGCAGTGTAATGAACATAATTGAGAAACATAGTCAGGTGGTCGGACTGCAAAAACGCGTCACGCCGCACACGCTAGCCAAGGCAGCCCAGAATGATGAACACAAGCACGCAAGCGCTTGAGACCAGGGTTGCCCCAAGACCTGGGCGGATGTTTGTATCCCAAAGAGGAATAGAGATGCGATTGGAGCAACTACGACACGCTCTCAAAGAGGAAGGCCTGGACGCTATTCTGATCACGCGGCCAGAAAATGAACGCTACTTGAGCGGCTTCACTGGCGGAGAGGGTGCACTCGTCATTACACAGCGAGAGGCACTGCTGCTCACCGATTTTCGCTACTACGAGCAGGTGGCGGAGCAGGCACCTGATTTCAAACTGGTGAAGGTAGAAGACAAGATGGCTCTGGTGCTCAAGCGTCTGCTCAAAGAGCAGGAAATAGAGACGCTGGGATTCGAAAGCACACACTTGCCGTTCGCACAATACCAAGAATGGAAAAGGAAAACCAGAGGCATCAAATGGGTACCGACCAAAGAGATTGTAGAGGACATGAGAATGGTCAAAGACGAGGGCGAACTGGCCAAGATAAAGAAAGCCATTTCCATAGCCGACAACGCCTGCGACTACATTCGCAGCTTCATCAAACCAGGCATGTCCGAAAAGCAAGTCGCTTGGGAACTAGAACTAGCTATGCGCACTCACGGCGCCGAGGCCATCGCCTTCAATTTCATCGTAGCTTCTGGGCCGAATGGCGCCAAACCCCATGCTGTTCCCCAGAATCGGGAGATCCAGGAAGGAGAGCCGATTGTGCTGGACATGGGCGCCAGAACTGATGGCTATGACTCTGATCTGACCCGCAGTATATGCCTCGGAGAACCAGACAAAAAGGTGCAAGAGATATATGACATCGTCCTTGAAGCCCAACTGGCGGCTGAGGAGCAAGCAAAAGCAGGAATGACTGGGCAGGAAGTTGATGCCATTGCACGTAATGTCATCGCTGAGGCCGGCCACAAAGAACACTTTGGACACGGCCTGGGGCATGGCGTGGGCCTCGCCATTCACGAGAAGCCGAGAGTCAGTGTAAAATCCACGGACATCCTGAGGCCGGGCACGGTGTGCACCATAGAACCGGGAATCTACCTCCCTGGCTGGGGTGGAATAAGGATTGAGGACATGCTGCTGTTCAGAAAGAATGGTGTCGAGGTTCTCAGCAAGGCCCGCAAGGATCTCCGCGCGCAGTAGCGGGCAAGGCCTCCGATGCGTCTGATTCCTTCAGAACTACTGCTGCGAAATGCTGCCCACAACGGGTGCGTCTCGTAGATTTGACAATAAATGTAGCCTAGGGCCTTGCACTGTCCTGCCTGTCTTGGCCGTCCCGTACAAGGCGCCAGCACGGGTACCCGTATGTTTGTTGCAGCCAACAACACGCACAGCGTCAGGCGGTGCGAACGGCAGAGGGCTAGGCTAGGGCTCATTGCTAGCCGAGGAGCGCATTTTGCACCGAATGCTATACTAGACACAGTTCAGACTCAAGGGAGAGTTGAATGCCAACAAAGCCAGCACCTACCCACTGCATACTAGCCGCGCTGAGGGAAATTGTTCCCAGCCTCACCAGGGCTCTAGGAGACGATGTCGAGATTGTTCTACACGAGCTCAGTCACCCCCAGGATTCAGCGATCGCCATAGAAGGCAACATAACCGGCCGCAAGGTGGGAGCTCCGCTCACGGATTTGGTGCTGCGCGTACTGCGTCAGGGCCGGGTGGAGCGGGATCTGATCAATTATCCCAACCGCACCTCCGACGGTAAGGTCCTGCGCTCATCCACCATTTTCGTCCGGGATGAGCGAAGGGAGGTCATTGGCTGTCTCTGTATTAACTTTGACATCACACGGTGGGTTGTGGCAAAGCACGTCGTAGAGGGTTATTGTCGAACCGAGCCTCTGGATGACAAGACTCACGAGACTTTCACTCAAGACATCGAGGCGCTGCTCCGCTCCAACATCGAGGACGTCATCAGGCAGGAAGGAATGCCGGTAGCGATGATGAAAAAGGAAGATAAGCTCAAGGTAGTCAAGTCATTGGATGAGCGGGGAGTATTCCTTATCAAGGGAGCGGTGGAGGCTGTCGCCAACGTCCTGCGTGTTTCGCGCTACACGATCTACAACTACCTGGATGAAACCAGGAATCAGAAAATCGAGGAACTGTAGAGAACTTCAAAGGAGAGAAGAAGTGGCCAAGAAGATCATTTCCACCAAAGGGGCCCCTGCAGCCATAGGGCCCTACTCCCAGGGAGTCGCTGCTGAGTCCTTCGTCTTTACCTCTGGCCAAATCCCCATCGACCCCAGCACCGGCAAACTGGTAGAAGGAGATATCGGTACCCAGATGCGACGCGTGATGGAGAACCTCAAAGCTGTTCTGGCTGCGGCTAATCTCAGCCTCGCCGACGTGGTAAAAACAACTATTTATGTCAAAGACATGAGCCAGTTCGCTGCAATCAATCGGGTATATGCTGAGTATTTCCCAGACAGGCCCCCCGCACGTTCGACAGTAGGCGTCGCTAGTCTGGCTCTGAATGCAGGAGTAGAGATTGACATGATAGCTTGGGGCCCACGCGCATGAGCGCCACAGGTCCAAGGGAAACAACTATGGAAAGCGATTTTGACAAGTTCAGAGCCGAGTTCCCACTGCTTGAGGAATATACTTTCCTGAATCATGCTGCCGTCTCCCCGCTGCCAACCTGCGTCGTAGACGCAACCCAGGACTACCTCCTCAAATGCCAATATGGGCCCAAGTATCGCAACGAAGTCCAGGCATCTTTCGAGGCAGCTCGCTCCGCCGTTGCGGGATTGATCAATGCTACACCAGAAGAGGTTGCTTTCGTCGAGAATACCGCAACGGGTCTCAGCATAGCGGCTAACGGTTTGCCGTTGCAGCCAGGTGACGAAGTCATCTTGACGGACATGGAATATCCTGCCAACGTCTACCCCTGGATGAACCTGGCCAACAAGGGGGTTAAGGTCAAGATAGTCCCAAACCGTGCTGGGGGATTGGATCTAGACCTGCTTAGAAGCGCGGTCACTGAAGAAACCAGGGTCGTAGCCTGCAGCTCTGTGCAATTCTTGAGCGGATACCGTGCAGACCTGGCTGCCATGGGCGCATTCTGCCGGGAGCGCGGCATCTACTTCGTAGTGGATGCCATCCAGTCCCTGGGAGTCATTCCCATGGACGTCAGCGCCTTCCACATTGATTTCCTAGCCACGGGCGGCCCCAAGTGGTTGCTTGGTCCGCGCGGACAAGGCTTCCTATTTTGCAGCCACGAAATCATCGACCGCGTGCATCCGGTCCTCACAGGCGCCGGCGGGGTAATTGGCGAGGACGACTATTTGAAATATGACCTCAGCTTCGTGGACAATGCGGACCGATTTCACATTGGCATGCTAAACGGGGCAGGCATTACTGGCCTCAAAGCAGCTATAGAGATGCTCATGGAAGTGGGCATCGGCAGGATAGAGAGCCAGGTTCTGCAGTTGACCGACTTCCTGATCGGGGAACTGCAGAAGCGCGGTTATCCGATGTTCAGCAACCTGGAACCGTCACATCGCTCTGGGATCGTCACTTTTGATGCTGCGGATGTAGATGCTGTATACGCCAAGTTGACCGCTGCAGATGTCATAGTGTCCTGTCGTTGGGACGCTGGCGGCAAGAAATACATCCGCATCTCCCCTCATGGCTATAACAATGAACAAGACATCGTACGATTGTTAGAAGTTCTGGACAAGTGAACTGCGTGGAAGCAAAACAGCCAGTGTCTGCACGAGCAGTGCTGTGTGGAAGCTACAGCAGGGTTAGAAATCAGCCGCTATGCAGCCAGGGACGTTTGGCTGATAGAGCAACATGTCGACGACCAAAGAAAGGAGGAGATTAAGGGTTGAGAGAAGAGTTACGTTGTTATGAAGGACCTGACAGAGAGCACGAGCAAAAGAGACAAGATAGGAGGTTTGAAAAATGAAAAGCAAGAGGATTCCTTTACTGGTGACCGGGTGCTTAGTGATCGCCCTCGTAGCATCGGCGTGTGCGCCTGCTGCGACCCCTACTCCGAAACCGAAACCTACTGCGGCGCCCAAGGCCACGGCAGTGCCAGCCACGGCCGTCCCGACGCCGAAGGCACGGGGGACACTGAAGTACTCAATCTACTGGGAACCTCCGGTCAAGAACCCCATCTTTGAGGGAGTGAGTGGCGACATGGCTTGGTTCTTTGACCCCCTCATCCGGTTCGAATACGACGGAAGCATTGTGCCTCGTCTCGCAGAGAGTTGGGAATACGACCCAGAGGGGCTGGAGTGGACTTTCCACCTGCGCACGAATGTCAAATGGCACGACGGCGAGGCTTTTTCGGCGGATGACGTGGTTTTCACCATCAACAAGATTGAGGATCCCGATATCGCCTCGCCTGTGCTATCTTACCTGCAGGTGTCTGGCGAAAACATCCAAGTACAGAAAGTGGATGCGCATACTGTCAAGTTCACTCTCCCTCAACCCTATGGCCCCTTCCTGACCAACCTGACTAACGTCGGCATAGCCCCCAAGCACATTCTGGAGAACGTGGCTGACATGGAGATCTCAGACTTCAACCAACAGCCCATCGGCACAGGCCCGTTCAGAGTCACCGAGGTCGTGGATGGAGATCATTGGACGCTGGAAGCCAACGACGATTTCTATCTGGGCAAACCTGGCCTCGCTGGACTGTTTATCCGCATCTCTGGCGATACAGAAGCCGTGGTCGCTGCTCTGAAGACCGGCGAGCTGGATATCGCTGAAACAGAAGAGATCACCCATCTGGACTGGTTCAAGCAAGAGGGCGGCTATACAATCTACACCTGCACGCCCGGGGGAGGCGCTCTGCTCTTCTTGAATCTGCTTGAGGAACCGCTATTCAAGGACGTGCGTGTGCGCCAGGCAATGGCCTATGCCATTGACAGGCAAGGCATTGTGGACACGATAACCTATGGCTACGCAGTAGTAGCCCATGCAGCGATCATTGACAAAGGGTTTTCCGCGTGGGCAAGCAACCCGAACGTCACACGCTACGACTACAACCCGGAGAAGGCCAAGGACATCCTAGGCGAAGCTGGTTGGACGGACAGCGACGGTGACGGCATCTTGGACAAAGATGGCAAGCCCTTCAGATTCACCACTACCATGCAGTCTGGCTACGCCACATACGAGAACACGGTGGCCGTGATACAGGCCAACTTGAAACAGGTAGGCATTGACATGCAGATCCAGGCGCTGGAGCGTTCTGCCTTCCGCGCGCTGCGTGCAGACAAGGCCCGCGCTGACAAGACTCAGGCAATGTTCTCCGGTGCTGGCATACCCTTCGATCCGGATCTGATGTACACTACCTACCACTCGAGCATGTATCCTGGTGGCTCAGTGAACCTCTACGGTTACCGGAATGAGCGAGTGGACGAGTTGCTGGACAACGGACGCACGACTGTTGACCGCGAGGCCCGCAAGCCCTTCTACATCGAGGCGCAGCAGATTGTGGCTGACGAGATCCCATACATCCCAATCTACTTCTACTGGATCGGTTGGGTTGTCAACGACCGGGTCAAGGGTCTGCCCAAGCCTGAGGACCTCGGTGGTGTTGATCCCACCTACTACATCGGCTGGTTCGCGGAGCGTCTCTCCATCGAATAGCTACCACGTAGTCAAGCTAAGGGTTGGGGTCGACGCTCCACACCCCAACCCTTTGGCTTTGCAGGTGTTGCCTGAGGAAGGGCGTTGATGTTACGGTATATCTCGCGGCGTCTGCTATCCATCATCCCTTTGCTCCTCGCTATCTCGGTCATTTCCTTCATCCTGATTCGAGTAGCTCCTGGTGACCCGATCATCACCTACGAGGATCCGCGGGGTGGCCGACAGGTCCCGCCGGAAGAGCTCGAGAGGATGTACGAGAAACTAGGCTTGAACGACCCGCTCCACGTGCAATACTGGCGCTGGTTGCGGAATGTCCTGCGCGGCAATCTGGGCTATTCCCTGACCACCAAGAGGCCAACGATGGAGATGATTATGCAGCGCGTACCCAATACATTACGGCTGACTGTAGTGGCGCTGATTACTACACTGCTCTTGGCCATCCCGCTAGGTGTCATGTGTGGACGCTATCAGAACTCGCTGTTTGACCAAGTCATCTCGGCCATCACCTTTGTTGGGTTCTCCCTGCCCAACTTCTGGGTCGCATTGATGCTGATTTACCTGTTCGGGGTGAACCTCAGGTGGTTACCCATCATGGGCATGGCTTCCGTCGGTGGAAACAGCTTCTGGGCAACGCTGAAACACATGGTTTTGCCCGTCTCCACGTTTGTCCTGGTTGACGTTGGGGGCTGGATGCGCTATCAACGGGCTGGGGTCATCGAAGCTATGCAGGAGGACTATACGCGCACTGCTCGGGCTAAGGGGCTTCCCGAGAGAGTGGTCTTCTTCCGTCACGTCTGGCGCAATGCCGTGTTGCCCATCGTTACCTTTCTGGGACTCTCGTTAAGTTCGTTGATCGGCGGCGCATTCCTGGTCGAGTTTGTCTTTGCCTGGCCTGGCATGGGCCGACTGGGCGTAGAAGCGGCCTTGGCCAGGGACTATCCAGTAGTGATGGCAGTCACTATGCTTTCATCTCTCCTGATAATGATGGGCAACCTTGTAGCCGATATCACGTATGCCTTAGTTGATCCGAGAATCCGCTATGACTGACGGGATAGTGCTTCGTTCGCCTGCTCTGCGCCCCACGCTAGAACTCAGACGGCCAGCCAAGACGCCGTGGCAGTTGGCGTCATATCGTTTCCGGCAGCGCAAGATAGCCCTTTGGGGCGTGTTAGTTCTCCTTGTTCTGGCACTGATAGCTATCTTTGCTCCTCTCATCGCTCCCTATGACCCCGATCTCATTGATCTATCTGGAGGCACCAAACGAGGGCGTCCTCTGCCACCTAGTACCACGCACTGGATGGGCACCGATCAACTAGGCCGTGACTACTTCTCCCGCATTGTCTATGGCGCGCGTATTTCGCTGAGCGTAGGCTTTGTTGCCATGGGTATTGCCATCTGCATTGGTACAGTACTGGGAGCGGTCGCGGGATACTTCGGCGGCCGGATCGATAATCTCATTATGCGTATCAGCGACACTATGCTCTGCATTCCCCAATTCTTTCTCATCCTGACTGTTCAAAGCATGACCAAGCCAAGCGTCTACAACGTGATGGCAGTCATCGGATTGACTGGCTGGGCAACGATTGCACGCCTCGTGCGTGCCGAAGTCCTCTCCATAAGAGAGCGTGACTATGTTACGGCTGCGCGTAGCCTGGGCGCATCCCGCACCAGGATCATCTTCCGTCATGTCCTGCCCAACACCATGGGGATGATCATCGTGGCTGCCTCAATGCGCGTGCCTGGGGCTATTCTGACCGAGTCAGGCCTCAGTTTCCTGGGTCTGGGCGTCCAGTTGCCCAAAGCTAGCTGGGGCAACATGCTGCAGGGGTCAACCAAATACCTCGGCACCGCCTGGTGGATGGTATTCTGGCCCGGCTTGTTCATCTCCCTGGCCGTCACCTCGTTCAATTTCGTGGGAGACGGGCTACGGGATGCGCTTGATCCCCGTGCCCTGCGCTAGTATCCCTGATGAAGCTGCCTTTCATTCAAAGGAGAATCTCATGAAAAGGCCCGCTGCTTTTTCAACTCAAGAATACGACCGTCGTATGAATCTTTTGGAGAGTGAGCTAGATAAGGCCGACCTTGATGCCTTCCTAGCTTTTACTAGTTCGTGGTTTCGTGCTCCAGGTGCTGTCTGTTATTGTTGCGGGTACGAGCCGGTTTTTGGCTCAGCTATGTTCCTATATGTCCCCTCTGCTGCAGAACGGCACTTGCTGGTGAGCAACTTCTGGGATGTGATTGGCCGGCCAGAGGAGCAGGAACGCCAACGCGAAGAATTTCACTTGGTGCGGGACCTAGGTGCAGAAATCGCCAGGATTCTACCTGCGCGAGCACGCCGCTTGGGCGTAGTGAGCGAGCGCTCTATGCCTGCTCCCGTCTATCTTAGCTTGCACGCGGCATTGTCCGGTATCGAGATTGTTGATGCCACTGCCCAGCTCGATGCCGTGCGTGAAGCAAAGAGCAACGAGGAGTTAGCCTGGCTGCAATACAATGCCGCTCTCTCTGACATAGCAGCGCAGACTTTCCTAGAGTTCTCGCGCCCCGGCCTCAGCGAGCGGGAAGTGGCAAATGAGGTCTTGTATGCAGCGCGCAAAGCAGGAGCTGATGGTTTCTGGACCCCAATCTCGGTGGCTTCGGGACCGCGTACGGCGCTGTACTACGCTCTGCCAACTGACCGCATGATGCAACCGGGCGACATGATCCATATGGACGTTGGCGTGATGGCTGGTGGCTATCATGGCGATCTCCAGCGGGCACGGCTGTTGCCTGGAGACGGGCCTGCGGAGGGTGAGGTCCTGCTCAAGGCACTTGTGATGATTCAGGAACATCTTGTGCAAGCCATCCGCCCCGGTCTGCGGGCTGGTGACATGGCTCAGATGTTTGCTCGCTTGACGGACGAAGCTGGACTGCAAAAGCATCTACACCAGAAGGCGCGTGAGGGGCAAGTAATGGTAGGGCACGGCATTGGCAGCGATGGCCACGAGTCGCCCAACCTGAGCGTCGGCAATGAAACGGTGCTGAAAGCGAACATGGTGGTCACTCTAGAACCTATGTTGTTCATCCCAGGCGTAGGCGGTGCTGGCATCGAGGACATGGTGCTCATTACGCCCGAGGGAGGCCAGCGGCTCACTCAGGCACCACCACTCTATGGGGGATAGGGTAGATAATGGAGCCACACTGCTGCCGGAAGAGATCGTGACTGCCACAAATGAGACAAGTCACTGACCAAGAGAAGCTAAAGTATGTCAAGCGTGCAGCAGCCCTGGCCCGACACCGTTTTGTCGTCGAGAACTTTAACTGCGCTGAGTCGACCTTTTGGGGCATTAGCCAGACCATGGGCTTGCCTGTAGATGAGCTTATGATCCGCGCAGTTACCCCCCTGGGCGGTGGTATCGGCGACACCAGAGCAACCTGCGGAGCGCTCCTTGCCGCAGTCCTCGCTTTGGGAGTGGAACTGGGCCGCACTGAATTGGATACGCCACGCAAATTAGTAGCCTATGACCGGACCAGAGCATTATATGAGCGCTTTGTGGCCGAGGCTGGCAGTGACATTTGCCGTGTTCTTAACGAACTGGGTTTTGAGCGCCCTGATCTATACTCCTACTGTGCTAGATTTGTTACGTTAGCAGCTGGTTTGGCAGTCGATATCCTGCTTACGGGCGACCCCGAGGCGGATCGGAAGGCTTATGACCGGAGTGTACAGATCTAAGGCCTGACTAGGAAGTGACCGCTCAGAACAAGGCAAGTGAAAAGGAGAATAGCAATGGGTAAGGTCATGGTTCCCCTTGGAAGCGAGTTGCCCAAAGTGGCTGATGTGGTCATTGTGGGCGGTGGCATTGTGGGGGTGAGCACAGCATTCTTTTGCTCTCGGGCAGGTTTGAAGACAGTCGTGCTAGAGAAGAGAGATGCGCTCGGCAGTCTGACAACGGCCGCCTCCACAGAATGCTTCCGCGCCCAATTTGAGAGCGTCGAGAACATCGCCCTGATGTTGGGGAGCATAGAGATCTTTCTTCACTTCCCCGACGTGGTGGGCGTTCGCGGCATGGACATCAACCTTCGCCAGCAGGGGTATCTCTATGTAACCACAGACCCGCAACAAGCCGAGACCTATGGGAAAATGGTGGAGGCCCAGCACAAGGCCGGATTGACCGATATAGAACTCTTAAGCGGAGATGAAGCACGTGTCCGTTTTCCCTACCTAAGTCCCCAGGTGGTTGCAGCGCGTTACCGCGCTGGCGATGGTTGGCTATCAGTACATGAGATGTTATACGCCTTCGCCAAGGGCAGCCAGGCACAGTTTCTCTTGCAGACTGCGGCAACGAAGATAGCCGTGGACAGCAAAGGCGTTGCAGCCGTCCAGACCGACAGGGGAACGATCGCTACGAGGAGAGTAGTGGTTGCAGCGGGCCCCTTCTCCGGACGTGTAGCCCGCGTGGCTGGAGTCGAACTTCCGCTCACCATCCTACGCCGGCACAGGTTGTCCATACGCCGCTGTGAATTGGTTCCGCAGAAGGCGCCGCTTACTGTAGATGACGACTCGGGGGTCTACTGGCGGCCAGAGGGCGCCGGAGCTCTGATGGGCAAGGCCTTTGAGCAACAGCCGGAGGAGCCTAAGGACATCGTCTCTACGGAGTGGAGCTTTCCCGCAATGGTCCTGGATCCACAGTCCCCCTGGAGTGCTGGCCGTTTGTCGCCGTTCTGGAACCAGGCCCCAAATTTGCTGGCCAAATCCAACCTGGACCTGACCGCTGGTCAGTATACTTACACTCCAGATCACTTGCCAATTATTGGCCCCTACCTCAAGGTGCCAGGGCTTTTCGTCAATGTCGGCTATAGTGGACATGGCATCATGGGCGGGCCTGAGGGAGGGCGGCGTTTGGCCAGGCTTATTGTGAACGCGGATAGAGACCGTGATAATCCATTTTCTGTCGAACGGTTCTCGGGGCCAGTCCCCCCCCGGCAGGCTAAGGAGAAGGTATACTGATCTGGTGCTTCAGGCACACATTACTCAGCTTCCTTGACAGGATCATCGTGCGAAAAGAAGTGATCGACTTTGCTGCTTCGTTCACGAATTGCCAAGCTTCCTTCATGGAATCATCGTGTGAAAAGGTGTGCGCGACAATAGCGATCAGCGCAGTACCCTGTAGCTTCAACGGCGTCCGCTTGGGAGTTCTTAGAAAGTGTCTGTAGTGACGACCTTGGTGGTTGCCGACTTGGATCGCTCACATTCGCCACCCACAAGCCGCCGCCGATGTATATCCCCACGCGAGGCTCCCAGACTGCCTCTGCAGCCACATAGGCCCAGAGGCCATTCACATCCACCCCACGCGCATACCCAGGTGTGGGGAAAGCGCCCAGTGCCAGCGGATTCGAGGCAGTACGCACATCCAGGACGCACACCCTCGCATTCCCAGCCGCGACGTAGGCGTACCCATCGCCGATGTCCACGTCCCAGACCGCAGCAGACATGTCGTAGTGACCAATCTCGCGCAGTTGCTGCACATCGCTGGCATCAATGATGCGCAGGCCATCCTCGTGATCAGCTATACGCACACATGCGAGCCGTCAAGGGCGAGGCCGAACGCCCAGCGTGCTGTATGGCACGCCGCAACCTCCACAGGCTCAGCAGGCACACCCACGTCAATAACGTCCAAGCCATCGCTGCCGGCCGCGACATAGACGTGAGGTGAGGACGGGGACGCCACGACCCCTTGCACTACGTCGGAAAAGAGCGCCGTCTGGCCCAGCAACAGTGGACGAGCATGGTTCGAAACCTCCAGCACAGCCAGCGGTGGTCCCAGCCCAACGTAAGCATACTCTCCCTTCACAGCCACCGCCCGAGCTGCACCACCAACCTGGCCCACTATCTCCATCTCCACTTCCGACGCCAAAGACAGATTCCCGGCCTCTGACCTGCGGACACCAGGTAGGAAGGACAGTACGAGGGGTGCCACCAGCAAGCACAGCATGGTCGCCCCCCACACAACCCTCCTGGCAGACAGCGATGTCATGGCCAATGCTGCCATCTTCTCTCCGCAGCGCCGCGCTCGGTGCCAGATTCGTGACCTGCTGCCATCTACAATGAAGCGGTCCCTCCTCTCCTTCTGATTAGTTCCTGGCGCACCTCCAGATGCTTCTCCCGGCTCAGTGGATACACGGCAGCGAAAGCGATTCCACCGCACAACAGCAGGGCGGGAACCAGGCCGACGAGAGCACGGATGGCCAGTAGAGTACCAGGATTCTGCTGGGCCACGTTAGCCACATAGCCACAGCGATCCAAAACCAGTAATGCCAAAGGCAGGGCTACGGACGATGCCACTTTTTGTATCAGCGTCACCAGGCTGTAGAACATGCCCTCGTGGCGTTGCCCAGTCTGCAGTTCGTCCCACTCCACAGCATCGGGAATAATGGACCAGGGGATGACGTGCGCCGCCGACACGCCAATGCCGGCCAACGCCGATAGACCCAATATCAATGCCATCGGCGCTCCAGGTTGCAGCATAATCAGCACAATCTGCACCAGAGCCCAGAACGCGATGCCTACGATGTAGGCCAGGCGCTTGCTCCAACGCTCTGCAACGAAAACCCAGAACGGCAAAACGAGGAACGCCACGACAAAGATGGTGCCGAGAATAAGATCGCTCTGAGCTTCCAGCAAAAGCCAGTACTTGAGGAAATAGAGCAGCATGGTCTCCAGCAGGTTCACCGTAACCCACGTCAGTAAGAAGATGCCCATCGCAAAGATGAACGGGCGATTGCGCAACGCCGCCCGCACAGACTCCTTCAGCGTCGGTGGGGGCAACGCCTGGCGCTCCACCCGCTCACGTGTGCCGAAGAACGTGCCCAACAACGGCAGGCCGCTGGCAAGCCCGAAAACAGCAGCCATGAAGAGAACGCGTCCTGCATTCTGCGGCTCAAAGCTCCCCACAATCATGAGCGGTATTGTAAATGCAATCAGGCCAGCAGCAATGGAGAAAGCCATACGATAGCTGTTCAAGGAGGTGCGCTCATCATAGTCCTCTGTCAGTTCTGGTGTCAAGGCGTAGTATGGCATGTAAACGAACGTGGCTGCCGCATCGTATAGCACATACGCAGCCGCATAGTAGATCACTCGAGCCAGGTCGCTTGTCCAGGGCGGAATCCACCACAACATCGTGAAGGCCAGGGCATAGGGCAAGAAGCCGAACAACAGGAATGGCCTCCTCCGGCCCCAGCGTGTGCGCGTTCGGTCAGAGATATGTCCTATCAAAGGATCATTTATGTAATCCCAACTTCGCCCGATGAAGATAGCTGCCGCAGCCAGCTTTGCATCGATCCGCACCACGTCAGTGAGGAATATGGCAAAATACACACCGATGATTGTGGACGACAGGCTGAACCCAGTGTCTCCCATGCCATACAGGAACTTGGTCAATGGAGAAAGACGTTCGCTTGACCTCGCTATGCTCATTTTCCTCTCCTCTCCTTGCTTCCTCGAACCGTATTGAGTGCAATGCAAGATGTGGCAAGTATAGCAATGACGCGTACGCGTGTCAAACAAAAAAGCATCACGAACTACCCGAGAGCCACCAGAACATTCGTGGAATTCAGCTTCCTTCCCTGCCTTCGCCGACAGGACAAGGCGTGTTATTCGTGTATGGGCACTTCCACCAGCCAACATCAAAACTAAGATGAAAGCTTGACTCGCGCACAAACCTATACTACACTGCGTATGCATCACTGACAAGAGAGAATCTGTGCTGGGCCTATCACGATCAGTTCTGGCCCCAGCTCGTCAAATGGCTGGCCCAGGGCTGAGTTGGCTGGCAAACAACGTCGCCGCCACTAGGCCCGATTTGAGAGGAGACGTCCTGTGCACCAAACGTCACCGGACCGACAAGACACCGTTGAGGCACAACGCCTGGCCTTGCGCAAGATGTTTTTCCTGCGGCCTGACGTCGTCTTCCTCAACCATGGCTCGTTCGGCGCCTGTCCGCGCCCTGTCTTTGAGGCCTACCATGCCTGGCAACTGGAGCTCGAACGCCAGCCGGTCGAGTTCCTCGGGCGTCGCTTCAATAGCCTGATGCGTACCGCCCGCGAGTCGCTTGCCACCTACCTGAAAGCTGACCCGGACGACCTGGTCTACGTCCCAAATGCCACTACTGGTCTCAACATTGTCGCCCGCTCGCTGCCCCTGCAGCCCGGCGACGAGGTGCTGAGCACGGACCACGAATACGGCGCGCTGGACCGCACCTGGCGTTTTGTCTGCCAGCGGCGCGGCGCACGCTACGTCAACCAGCCGCTTCCGCTGCCGTTCGAATCGGCAGAGCAGATCGTCGACACGCTCTGGGCAGGCGTGACGGCGCGTACCCGTGTGCTCTTCGTCAGCCACGTGACCTCACCCACCGCGCTCATCTTGCCGGTAGCGGACGTGATCCAGCGGGCACGTGGGGCTGGCATCCTCACCGTCATTGATGGTGCACATGCGCCCGGCCAGATTCCACTCCATTTGCAGGCTCTCGGCGCTGACTTTTACGTTGGCAACTGCCACAAGTGGATGTGCGCGCCAAAAGGAGCAGCGTTCCTATACGCCCGTCGAGAAGTCCAGTCACTGCTGAACCCGTTGGTCGTCAGTTGGGGATGGCAGAGCGAGACGCCAGGCCCGTCGCGTTTCGTTGACGAGCAGGAGTGGCAGGGCACGCGTGACATCGCCGCTTACCTCGCCGTCCCAAGTGCGATCACATTCCAGGCAGCGCACGACTGGACCCGTGTGCAGCAGGAGTGCCACGAATTGGCCCGTGCGGCCCGCCAGGCGATCGGCAACCTGACCGGGCTGGAGGCCCTTAGCCACGATTCACCGGAGTGGTACGCCCAAATGGTGACCGTGCCCCTGCCGCCCTGCGATGCCGATGTGCTGAGACGGCGTCTATATGACGAGTTCACTGTCGAAGTGCCGGTCATTACTTGGAAAGGAAGACGGTTTGTGCGTATTTCCATTCAGGGTTACAATACGCAGGCGAATGTGGATACCCTGGTCCTTGCACTTGCCGAGTTGCTTCCTGCCGTCACGTGGCAGCCCCGTGGAGGCTAGATTGGCGGCCACCGGTAACCCATGAGTCCGGAGATGCAACCTAACGAAGAACTGACAGGAGGCGAAACCATAGATAGGTCGCCGAGTGACACGTATCTTCAGGTACTTTGGACCAAGCGCGACATCCTTCTCGCGATTGTGCTGGGCATCGTTGTGCTCCTGGGGCTGCTGATAATCATGCTCCTGGCACCGCGGTTGTATCAGCAGGCCACAGGCGCACCACAATCGCCACGCCAGCTGGGCGTCACTACACTCTTGGCCGAGTTGGGCCTCTTGGTGCCCGTCTGGCTGCTGGGCGTGCGCAAGTACCGGCTGCCCTGGAGCAGCGTTGGTTTTCGGCGATTCGACGTGTCTCGCGGTCTGGGCCTAGGTTGTCTGTTCCTGGTTGTTTCCTTCGCCTTCAACTTTGTCTGGTCTACTGTGCTGCTGATCCTGGCTGGCGTCCGGGCCCAGCCTGACGTGCTGCCCCAGTTCGGCGGTGGCACTGGCGGCTTGCTCTTGGCTCTGCTGGTTGGCGCTCTGGTAGCGCCCATCGCTGAAGAGGCCTTTTTTCGGGGGTACCTCTTCGCTGGCCTGCGCAGACACGTAGGCTTTCGTCAGGCCGTACTGGTCAGCGCAGGGCTCTTCGCCCTGGTGCACATGCTCCCCACTTCCTGGCCGCCCATCTTTATGCTGGGCGTACTGTTTGCTCTGCTCTATGAGCAGACAGGGTCTATATGGCCCGCCGTCATCGTGCACGCTCTCATGAACACGCTCGCGCTGCTGGCCTCCTACTTGCTGCAGCTATTGATAGCCTGAGGGAACACCTTCTGCCTTCGCTGCGTCCATAATGCCCGGCATGAAATGGTATCTTCTCTCTGTTCAGCAGCACTCGCAACGCCTGGTGTAAACCAGTATCTAATGTTCAGCGGCAGTTGCACTGCCGCGGGTTGTGCGCTACATGATGCCATCTTCAGAGTGGTCAGTTATGTCTTCTAGGTACTTGTCTGGCGCCAAGATCAGAACGCTCCTGGCCGTCATTGCTGCTGCCCTTGTGATTACCATCTGGGCTTTACAGGCCTGGCTGGTGACGGATTTGCCTTCAACCGAGAACCTGTCCGCAGGTGCGGTCGCCCCCAGCACTATCATATACGATCGCTACGGACGTGTGCTGTACGAGATCATGGACCCCTACACCGGCCGACATCAGCCGATACCCCTTGAGGACATCCCGCTCTATCTGCGGCAAGCCACCATTGCCACAGAGGACGCCAGCTTTTACCGCAATCCCGGCGTGGACCTGCGCGCCATTGTCCGCGCTCTGTGGATCAATCTGCGCGGCGGAGAGGTCCTCTCTGGAGGCAGCACCATAACCCAGCAGTTGGCGCGTAATCTGCTGCTTTCACCGCAAGAGCGCGCACAGCGCACGCTGACCCGCAAATTGCGCGAGTCAATCCTGGCCTACCGTCTGGCGCGCACTTTCAGCAAAGACCGCATTCTAGAGCTGTACCTGAACCAGACCTGCTACGGCAACCTGGCCTATGGCGTCGAGGCGGCGGCACGGGGTTACTTTGGCAAAACGGTGCGCCAGCTCGACCTGGCCCAGTGCGCGCTGCTGGCTGGGCTACCCCAGGCACCCTCTGCCTACGACCCGCTGACCAACCCCCAGGCTGCCAGGGCCAGGCAACGCGTTGTGCTCAACCTCATGGCCAAGAACGGTTACATCAGCGCGCAACAGGCCCTCACTGCTGCTGAGGAGAAACTCGCCTTTGCCGCTACTCCCTTCCCCATCCGTGCCCCCCACTTTGTCATGTACGTGTGGGAGATCCTGCGTCAGGAGTACGGCGAGGAGGCACTGTACCGCAAAGGACTCTACGTCTACACAACCCTGGACATTGACCTGCAGGAACGTACCCGTGACATTGCTCGCTACCACCTGCAGCAACTGTCTGCGCCTCGCGGGCGACAAGCGTCCCACAATGTGACCAATGCTGCTGTACTGGCCCTGGACCCGAACACTGGCCAGATACTCGTCATGCTGGGCAGCCCCGACTACTTCAACCCGCACATTGATGGAGCAGTGAACGTCACCCTCATGCCCCGACAGCCGGGTTCCGCCGTCAAACCTCTCACTTACGCCGCTGCCTTTAGCCAGGACTATACGCCTGCCACCATGCTCCTCGACGTACGCACCACGTTCATCACACGAGAAGGCGATCCCTATGTGCCCGCCAACTATGACGGGACCTTCCGTGGGCCGGTGCTGCTGCGCCAGGCACTCGCGTCTTCGCTGAACGTGGTCACCGCTCAAGTACTGCAGCACAT
>Ga0315543_1001350_pt1 | contig 26878 bp, 25 predicted proteins | sample SalMarSW160210MG_2_FD_203098 | JGI IMG/M metagenome (GOLD analysis project Ga0315543, IMG submission 203098) | Salt marsh sediment microbial communities from the Plum Island Ecosystem LTER, Massachusetts, United States - Salt Marsh Sediment SW1601-210 ... | reverse complement strand
TCTGCAAGTAGATGCCATGTCTATAATTATGGGCATAATAACCGCCACTGTTTCCTTAGCCGCTGCTATATACTCCCTCTCCTTTATGAAAGAGGAGACAGGGCAGAATAGGTTCTATACCCTGTTCCTGCTTTTGGTAGCAGGTACGCTTGGAATAGTGTTTACCGGTGACCTGTTCAACCTATTCGTCTTCTTAGAGATAGCCTCTATCGCCGGGGCAGCATTAATCGCCTTCAGGATCAGGTTTGCCGATACCGCAGAGGGTGGATTCAAATATATAGTTGTATCTGCAATTGCGGGTTTGATGGTTCTGTTTGCTGTTGGCTTATTTTATTCTCAATATAACTTACTTAATATAGGGGCTCTGGCCCAGGTAATGCAATACACATTGCTGGATGAGATAGCTTTAGTCATATTGATAGCCGCCTTTGTTATGAAGCTGGGGGCCGTGCCCATACACATGTGGCTCCCAGATTCCTACACTGTGGCTCCGGCAAGTATAACCGCTATGCTTTTAGCGTCGAGTCTAGCCTGCATGTATGCCCTTTTCAGGGTATGCTTTACCCTGTATGGGGTTACCCTAAATATGGTTGCGGTGGGGTGGACATTGATAATCTTTGGCGTATTGAGCATGTTCATTGGGGTTACTATGGCTATCCTCCAGACGGATATCAAGCGTTTGATAGCCTACAATTGTGTTTGTGAGGGTGGATATATGCTGCTGGGAGTAGGGGTTGGTCTGGCTGTTTTGGGTAACCCAGAAGTTTTAAGTAGCTATGGAATAGCCGCTATGAGTGGAGGCATTTTCCATATAATAAATCATGTCTTATATGAGGGACTTTTGTTCTTAGCCGCAGGGGCGTTATTCTATCGTATCGGCACTAGAGACCTCAATAAAATGGGCGGTTTAGCTCATAATATGAAGTTCACAGCTATATTATTCATAATCGGGGCTTTGGCTAGTGCTGGTATTCCCCCCCTCAATGGATTTGCCTCCAAGATACTGATTTATGAATCTGTATACCAATTTAACCCAATCCTAGCGATAATAGGCATTCTGGTATCAATTATAACTCTGGCTGTCTTTGCCAAGGCTTTTTTCACAGCGTTTACCGGACAGGTGTTACCTAAATATAAAGATGTAAAAGAGGCTCCAAAATCGATGATGGCTGGCATGGTCATCTTGGCCGTAATCATTGTCTTCTTTGGTCTATTTCCTGGTCTTATTGTTAATTGGCTAGCTCAACCTGCAGCCGAGGCTCTAATAAACCAGACAGCATACATCGGTGGAATTATGTGAGTGGTACCATGATTGAGAAAAACAGCGTGATACGGGGCTATAGATGTTAATTTCAGAATTTGGCTTTGCGTTCTGGAACCCTATCATTTGGCTTATCGCCTTTATAGTGGTGATGGCAATAGCTTACCTTTTCCGGAGTCGAGGCCAGAAACAATATAAAAAGGATACTGCTCAAACCAAGATTTTTCTATGTGGGGAAGAGGTGCCAGAGGCAGAGCAGCAACATATAAGAGCCCATAATGTATACTGGGGATTTTTTGAAACCCTTAAGGGATACTACGATAAAGTTATGAAACCACATACGGGAATAGTGAATGATTATATGATCTGGTTCATAGCTATTATAGCTATAATTGCCATAATATTCTTTATCGTGGGGCAGGTTTAAATGGTACAGGAGTTATTAAGAGGAAAGGTATATGAGCTTTAAGGCATTTAAAAGAGCGCTGTGGGTTTACCATCTTAACACCGGGTCGTGTAATGGATGCGACATCGAGATTCTGGCCGTGCTTACCCCCAGGTATGATGCTGAGCGTTTCGGAATCATGCTTGTTGGTTCACCGCGCCATGCCGATGTATTACTAGTGACCGGTCCAGTAGGTAGGCAGATGGTGCCGAGGCTCAAGCGTATATACGAGCAAGCACCTGACCCCAAGATGGTCATAGCAATTGGTAGCTGTGGTTTGGAAGGCGGTGTATTCCACGAATCCTATAATTTGGCGGGACCGATAGACCAACATATTCCGGTAGATGTTTATGTTCCCGGATGTCCTCCTCGACCTGAAGCCATTATAGAAGCCGTAGTTAAAGCCTGGGTAAAGCTTGAGAAAGTCGAGCAGGGAGTAAGCTAAATGGAAATACTGAGTCCTGAAGAAATAATTGACGGCTTCAAGAAAGCTCTGGGAGATAGCTTTATTGATTCTAAGATTTATGAACAAGAAGTCGCCGTCAAAAAGAATGTTTTTAGAACGATTTGGGTATATGTAAAGAGAGAGGCGTTTAGAAAGGCGGTTGAGCATATCTGCAAACTCCAAGAGTATCCTCATTTAGCTATAATCTCGTCTTCCGACCTTGGAGACAGCGTTGAGTTGATATATCACTTCACCATATATTATGGGCATCACCTCGAAGAGATATCGCTAGGGTTACGGGTAAATCTGCCTAAAAACGACCTGAAGATACCAACGCTCACTGATATCATTCCCGGTGCCTTGTTTACTGAGCGCGAAACTCAGGAGATGATGGGGGTAGAGGTGGTCGGTATCCCAGATAGCAGACGGTTGTTCCTGCCCGATGGTTTTCCCGAAGGTGTTTATCCCTGGAGAACAGACGAGACAGGACCGCAGGACATACTTAGAGTGCTGCCGGGGAGGAAGCAGAAATGACGATGGAGAAAGTAGAAACAACTTATACCATCCCTGTCGGCCCAATCCATCCGGCACTGAAGGAACCGGTACGACTTGACCTTAGTGTTAATGGTGAAGAGATTGTAGATGTAGATATTGTTGTCGGACAGGTCCATCGTGGCATTGAATGGCTCGGCATGAATAGAAATAACCCTATCCAGAGCATATACCTGGCTGAACGAGTTTGCGGCATCTGCTGTGTGAGTCATCCCTTCGCCTTTGTAGAAGCTGTTGAGCATGCCGCGGGAATCATTCCCCCGGAACGCGCTGGATATATAAGGGTAATCATTGCCGAAATGGAGCGAATACATTCACACCTCCTGTGGGCAGGCGTTGCCGCCCATGAAATTGGCTTTGATACCGTGTTTTATCTCGCCTGGCGAGTCAGGGAAGAAATAATGGATTTAATGGAATATGTGGCCGGGAATCGGAATACCAAGGCAATGTTTCAGATTGGCGGGGTCAGAAGGGATATTACCGAAGAACAACTTCCCAAGATTAGAAAATCCCTAGATTACTATAAGAGCATATTTAACCAGTTAAAAACTGTGTTTTTAGACGATACCACGATAAAGATGCGGACAAAGAATGTGGGCATCCTCAAAACTGAGGATGCTTTGAAATTGCTTACGTGTGGGCCCACCGGCAGGGCAAGCGGAGTAGCCAAGGATGTAAGGCAAGACCAGCCTTATGCTGCCTATGCTGATTTGGATATCAAAGCCATTACCCCAGACGTAATCACCGGAACTGTAGTCGGCGATGTGTATGACAGAATCATCGTTCGACTAGTGGAAGTTAAGCAATCTATCGAAATCATAGAGCAGTGTTTGGATGAAATGCCATCTGGTGACATACTTACCGAACCGAAAATAGCAAAGCTCCTAAATACACTGACCAAGGCAGAAGGCGAAGGGGTTGGCCGACACGAAGCACCCAGGGGTGAAGTCATACATTATGTTCGTCTGGAGCCGGGAAGGGAGACCCTGTCCACTTGGAAGATAAGAGCCCCGACATATGTGAACCTTATGGCAATACCAACAATACTCAAAGGCGGGCAGATTGCTGATGTCCCGATAGCCTTTGCCTCCATTGACCCCTGTATCTCGTGCACCAATAGAGCTGTTATCGTCGATAAAAGAACAAATAAGAAATCTATACTTAGTGGCAAGGAGTTGCACGAACTCAGCATCGAAAAAACAAGGAAGTTGAAGTGTTGAATCTGACAGGCAATATTTTCCCGTTAAACATTGGTATAGTAATTGTTGGTACAATCATTCTGGCGGTGGTAGGAGCCTTCTTTGGATTGTTATATCGGGGTATAGACCGCAAGCTATCGGCTCACATGCAGGGCAGAGTAGGCCCACCAATAATCCAGCCTTTCCGCGATGTCCAAAAGCTGCTTATGAAGGAGAATATTATACCTGATGGTGCTGTCTCCTGGCTGTTCACGGCGGCCCCATTTGTTTGCCTGATAGTGTCTGTTGTATTACTGCTCTACATACCCATGTTTGGACAGCCAGCATTTCTAGGCAGTACTGGTGACGCAATATTAATACTATACCTGCTAATTATACCCGCTCTAGCCCTTGTCGCCGGTGGCTTTGCCTCCAGCTCACCATATGCCACGGTTGGGGCACAACGCGAGATGGTCATCTTGATGAGCTACGAATTCCCTCTGGCAATGGCAATAGTGGCTCTTGCCTGGCGCATCGGTCATGCCACCGGTGCTAACCCATTTATGTTCTCCACAATTGCCGAATACCCGATATGGAACTTGGTCGGCCCGATGGGCATAATTGGCTCACTAATTCTGCTCTTTACCCTCCTGGTGGTTACTCCTGGAGAAGTTTCTAAGGTGCCATTTGACATAGCCGAAGCTGAGACCGAGATTGCTGGAGGAGTACTGGTTGAATATTCAGGCAGAAACCTGTGTTTGTTCTACCTCGCCGATATAATAAAGGCTTTCGCCATGTCAGCACTGATAGTTGCTTTATTCATCCCGTATAACCTCTCTCCTATATTCGGACTCAGTGCTGCGCCTGCGGTTGTGGTGGACGTCGTATTCTTTCTCATCAAGGTTTTCGCAGTAATGTTCGTTAGCATAATATTGGTACGCACAGCAATGGCACGGTTTAAGATAAGTCAGGCAAGCTGGATCTATATAATAGCAATGACACTTATAGCACTCGTTGGTTTAATACTGATATGGGTAGATTTGGTGGTGTAAAGATATGAAAGTGTTTAAGGTAGTACTAAAGCAGCTCTTTCTAAAAGCAGCTACAAATAAGTTCCCGGCAAAGTATGCTCCGGTATCAACCCTTGGATTCTTGGATAAGGTTACCAAAGGTGAACTGAAGCTGATACCGCCAATTCCAGTGCCGCCTAAGTTTCGGGGGAAAATCGCATACAATAAGGAAAAGTGTACCGGGTGCCAGTTGTGCATCAAGGTCTGCCCCACCAAAGCTATAGAATTTATACCTGAAGAGAAAAAGGTGAAAATATTTGTCTCCAGATGCTGCTTCTGCGCTCAGTGTGCTGACATATGCCCGCCACAAGTACTCTCCATGACCGATGAGTTCCTACTTTCCAACTATGATAAATATGCCGATGAGCTCGTGGTAACGGAATAGTTTGGCAATTTATTTTTAGCCCCGGATGCTCATGTTTCAAGGGATTTTATTTCATCCAGCCGTTTCTCTGCTATGAGGTTTGCCACCAAGTCTCCACTTCTTTGAACTGTACATGATAGCGCTGTGCCAATATCCACCTTTTCCGGTTGGATTCCGATAAGCATTATGTCTTCGCAGAGCTCGCTTACATATGATATAAAAATGGATAGCGGTGTATCATGCGTCGAAATATGCATAACTTCTATTCTATCGGGGGGTATAATTCTATATGAACCCGGACTTAATCCCATATCAGCGGCATCTACTAATATCAGTTTATCAGGATTATGCCTTCTAATAATTGATGTGTAGTTCTCCGGAGTTGTGCCACAATTTATGGCAATAATTTCCCTTTCGGTTCCCGTCAATGTACTCTGCTTTAACTTTTTCTTAACCTCTTTGATATGTTTATTGACCTGCTCCGCAATATAAATACCAACTCCGTCGTCGCCTTTTAATACGTTACCTATACCTAAGACCACTTCTTTCATGCTGCAGATTCTCTCAAGGTTAATCTGGCTTCTTGGGAAAACTAATCCCAAGTTATTCTGGAAGAGGCGTATTTCTAGTATAGGCGTTAAGAGTCGTCAGGGCAAGAGTGAGCCCGAGAAGCTTAGAAAGCTAGCAATGTACCGATAGGAAAGGGCTGAGCAAAATCTTCTCCGCTTGGGTAATACTGTGTCTGGGACAATGATAGCCCGTGGGCAATTTCCGTTGTGCCCCACACTTAGATTGAGCTAGTTCAGATAGACAGGTGACACTTCAAAGTATAAGGTATCCTCTATTACAGGTTGGCATGATTATAAATTGGGAACATGCCCTGGTAGTCCTTTGTGTCATTGCGAGGCACAAAGTGCTGAAGCAATCTCTAGGATGGGATTGCCACGCCTTCGGCTCGCAATGACAAGGGGGTGTGATGTGTCACTAATCATATGAACGAGTGCATAGATTTGACAAGAAGGCCGCCTTAGTGTAAGTTATAAGGGAGAAAGCACTCAAGGTGTTCAAATCTTTGTCGGATGAAATTCCAAGTAGGTAACAATGGGTGAGTTTGAGCCGAAGATAGTCGGCTTTTTCTGTAACTGGTGCTCTTATCGGGGTGCTGATTTAGCTGGTACCTCACGACTTAAATACGTGCCGAATGTAAGAGTAATTCGGGTAATGTGTAGCGGGAGGGTTGACCCTACATTCGTGCTCAAGGCTCTTCAAAGCGGGGCAGACGGTGTCCTTATCTCCGGCTGCCATATTGGTGATTGCCACTACCAAGATGGCAACCGCAAGACTGTTCGCCGCTTTTCCCTGCTAAAGAAGATGCTAACTCAACTAGGAATTGAGGATGAACGCGTCCAGCTGGAATGGGTTTCTGCCTCAGAGGCAACCCGTTTCGCCTCTATCGTTAATGACATGACAGAGGAAGTAAGGAAATTGGGACCTTTCCCTATAAATGGAGGGATAAGTGGCTAAACTAAAATTAGCTGTATTCTGGGCGGCTAGCTGTGGTGGCTGTGATGTGGCTATCCTTGATATTAATGAGAAGATACTTGATTTAGCTGAGATAGCGGATATAGTCCTCTGGCCGTGTGCAGCAGATTTCAAATACCACCATGTCGAGGCAATGGAAGACAAGTCCATTGATGTCTGCCTGTGGAACGGTTCAGTAAGAACCTCGGAACATGAAGATATTGCCAAGTTACTGCGGGCTAAGACGAAGGTAATGGTAGCTTTTGGCTCTTGTGCCTGCTTCGGTGGAATACCAGCCCTAGCCAACTTTTCAAATCGTGATGAAATTTTCGAGCGTGCCTATATTGAGGCACCGACAAACGATAATCCAAACCGAACTCTCCCCCAGACTTTAACTAAGGTTAAAGAGGGTGAATTGGAATTGCCAGAATTCTATAATACTGTACATAGTCTGGCTCAGGTAATAGATGTAGAATACTATATACCTGGCTGCCCACCGCCAGTAGACCTCATCCTCAAGGTAGTAGATGCTCTGGCTACGGGTCAGTTGCCCCCACCGGGCTCAGTGATTGCCTCAGAGAAGACGCTTTGCGACGAGTGTGACCGGATAAAAGAGGGGAAGAGCATTTCTAAGATATATCGTCCACACCAGATAATCCCCGACGATAAGAAGTGTCTTCTGGAGCAGGGAATACTGTGCATGGGACCCGCTACCAGAGGTGGTTGTGGGCTTAGGTGCATTAAAGTTAACATGCCCTGCCGTGGTTGTTTTGGGCCTCCGGCAGGGGTAGTTGACCAGGGAGCCAAACTAGTCAGTGCTATCGCTTCAATCTACAATGCCGGGAGCGAAGAGGAAATCTCCAAGATGGTCGATGAAATAGTCGACCCGGCGGGCACTTTCTACCGATTTGGTATGTCAACCTCGTTACTTAAGCGAAAACGGATAGCCGGGCTGAATTCCCCTAGATAAATGTCCCCATTTCCCCAGAGGAAAGGTAGCCGTTGTTCCTACATCTATAGTCCTTATCACTAGGAAAAAAGGAGGTAATTGTGCGGGAGAAGGTAGAATCAGCATTGAACAAGGTAAGACCTGCTCTGATAGCCGACGGAGGAAACGTTGAGCTGGTAGATGTGAATGAAGGAGTAGTAAAACTGAGATTGACCGGTGCCTGTAGCGGCTGCCCCATGGCGACCATAACCCTTAAGAATGCAGTCGAACGAATAATCAGAGAGCAGGTGCCTGAAGTCAAAGAGGTAGTTGCCGTTTGAATTGTGAACAAACGCTAAAAATATAGACATGGATACGCCGGTTTATCCTTTGAGAAAAAGGAGAGCAAATGAAAAAAATAATGATTGAACCCATAACCAGGCTGGAGGGGCATGGGAAGATTGACATCTTTCTGGATGATGATGGTAATGTAGCTAATGCCTATCTTCAAGTCCCTGAGTTAAGGGGATTTGAGAAATTCTGTGAGGGAAGACCAGTTGAGGAATTGCCACGGATAACAACAAGAATATGTGGTGTTTGTCCTTCAGCCCATCATATGGCTTCAACCAAAGCCACCGATGCCGTTTATCATGTAGACCCACCCTCAGCCGCCAAGAAACTCAGGGAGCTATACTACTCAGCGCACATGATGCACTCGCACATCGCTCACTTCTACGCCCTAGCTGCCCCAGACTTCGTTTTAGGTCCTACCAGCGACCCAGCACAGAGGAATATCCTGGGGCTCGTGGCTAAGGTCGGGCTAGAGATCGGTGGCGAGGTAATAAAACACCGTGCCTACGCCCAAGACATACAGACGGTTATTGGCGGCAAGGCGACCCACTCGGTGTGTGGTCTTCCCGGAGGTATGAGTAAAGCCATCACCGAGGAAGAGCGCAAGGATTTTGAGGAGAAAGCAAGGTCATTGGTAGAGTTTGGGAAACTTTCACTAAAACTATTCAACGACCTAGTGCTTGCCAACAAGGAATATCTGGAGCTGATAACCGGTGACATCTATACTATGAAGAGCTACTACATGGGTTTGGTTGATGAGAATAATAAGGTAAACTTCTATGATGGTGATATCAGGGTAGTTGATGAAGAGGGGAAGGAATTTGCTAAGTTTAAGGCGGCTGATTACCTAAACCATATTGCCGAACATACTGAGCCGTGGTCTTACCTCAAATTCCCTTTCCTGAAGAAGGTTGGCTGGAAAGGGTTGGTAGAGGGCAAAGACAGCGGTATTTACCGAGCTGCTCCGTTAGCTCGACTGAATGCCGCCGACGGGATGGCGACTCCACTAGCTCAGGCAGAATATGAGAGGATGTACCAGACTCTGGGCGGTAAGCCGGTACATGCCACGCTGGCATTTCACTGGGCACGGCTGATTGAGAATCTGTATGCCGCCGAACGGTTACTTGAGCTTTGCCAAGACGAGGAAATTACCAGCCCCAACGTCCGCACTATTCCCACAGCCACCCCTGATGAGGGAGTAGGTGTGATAGAAGCACCACGGGGCACCCTCTATCACCATTATAAAACGGACGAAAATGGCATTGTAGAAAAAGTGAACCTGATTGTGGCTACAGCCCAAAATAACCCAGCGATGAATATGTCTATTAAGAAAGCAGCCCAGGGCTTAATCAAGGCCGGGGAGGTAGTCACAGAGGGGCTTCTAAATATGGTGGAGATGGCTTTTCGTGCCTACGACCCCTGCATCGCCTGTGCCACTCACTCCCTGCCAGGACAGATGCCTCTGGAAATTACCATCCGCGACACCGACGGTAACATCGTAGACAGACTGAGCCGATAAATTCCGCAGACATGAAATGGGAAGGGCTAAAGGGTTGAAAACCCTGGTTCTGGGATTAGGTAATCCAATCCTAAGCGATGATAGCATTGGTATCCGTGTGGCTCGAGCCATCAGGCAGCGTTTTGATGAGAAAGAAGTAACGGTGCTGGAAGCCAGTCTAGCCGGTCTTGACCTGCTAGATTTGATTGCCGGCTATGACAAGCTAATCCTCATTGATACCATTCAGACAGTAGATGGTCATGCTGGCAAAGTATACCGTCTGGAGGCTTCTGACCTTGATGCTACCCTCCACACCAGTTCACCCCACGGCATAAATTTTACCACGGCGCTTGAGTTGGGAAAGAGGCTTGGCATGGCCTTACCCTACGAGATTGTAATTTTTGCCATTGAAGCCAGGGATGTGGTAACCTTTAGTGAGGAGTGTACCCCGGAGGTAGAAGGGGCAATACCTGTAGCTGTGGACATGGTCATTCAAGAGCTTAATTCAATCCCCGGTTCTTGAGTTACTATTTTAATAATAGGTACTTCGGTAATCATTCCCCAGGTGTTATTTTATGCACGAACTCGGTGTTACCCAAGCCATTCTCGATATTGCTTTAGACAAGGCAAAAGCAGCCAAGGCTGAGAAGATTACCAAGATAAATTTGGTGATTGGTGAAATGTCAGGTATTGTTGATGACTGTGTCCAATTCTATTTTGATTTTCTCAGCAAGGATAGCATCGCCAGCGGTACTACCTTATCCTTCAAACGAATACCCATGCAGGTGCGCTGCCGTAAGTGTGGATTTTCTTTCTTGCCCGACAATTCGCTGTGGAGCTGCCCCCAATGTAACGAGTGGGATGTAGAAATAATAGCCGGGCGCGAGTTCTATGTTGATAGTATAGAGGTAGAGTAAATGAAAATAAAGGTATTACAGAATATACTGAATGCCAATGACCAAATAGCCTGTCAGAATCAGCAACTATTGGATAGAAACAAGGTTTTGGCGATAAATATTATGTCATCACCAGGAGCAGGAAAGACTAGTTTTATTTTACAAACGATAAAAAGGCTGAAAGACAAGGTAAAAATTGCTGTCATTGAGGGCGATATTGCTTCTACCATTGATGCTGACAGGATAAGTGAAGAAGGGCTACCAGTAGTTCAAATAAACACTGGTGGTGCCTGTCACCTGGATGCCAATATGTTGAGCAACGCCCTAGATAGCTTACCCCTGGAGAATGTAGAACTGCTATTGATTGAGAATGTAGGTAACCTGGTCTGTCCCGCCGAGTTCAAGATTGGTACCCATAAAAGTATGATGCTTCTCAGTACACCTGAGGGTAATGACAAGCCACAGAAATATCCCCTGATGTTTACCGAGTCAGCAGTGATTGTAATAAATAAGATTGATTTGATGCCACTACTAGATTTTGATTTCACCGCTTTTCAACGGGCGGTAACTGGCTTAAATCCCGGTGCCAAGATATTTCAGGTATCCTGCAAAACCGGAGACGGTATCCAGAAATGGGTATCCTGGCTAGAATCTCAATTGAGAGACCACTAATCTATGGTACAGACAATTAAAAACTCGGGATTATTAAAGATAAGTGTTCGAGGCATCGTCCAGGGTGTCGGATTCAGGCCTTTTGTTTATCAACTTGCCCAGGAACATAATCTAAAGGGCTGGGTATGCAACACATCGGGCGATGTCAAGATTGAGGTGGAAGGAGAAAGCGAAAACCTGGCAAGGTTTCTCACCAAATTGAAAGAAACGCCCCCACCCCAGTCTCATATTGATGATATTTCAGTCTCAAAGCAACCGCCCGCTGGCTACAAACAGTTTGAAATTCGTCCTAGTCTGGCTGAGAGTGATAAATACCAGTTGATTTCTCCTGACCTAGCTACCTGTGATGCCTGTAAGCAAGAGCTATTTGAGCCGAGTAATCGGCGATACCGCTATCCGTTCACCAACTGCACTAACTGTGGACCCCGCTTTACCATTATTAAGGATATCCCCTATGACCGTCCGCTAACTACAATGCGGCACTTTAAGATGTGTCCCAATTGCCAGCAGGAATATGATAACCCGCTTGACCGCCGTTTCCATGCCCAACCTAATGCCTGCCCAAATTGCGGACCATCATTGCAACTGGCTGATGCCGACGGCAATATTATTCCCAGTAATGATGCTATAGCCAGCGCCAGCCAGCTGCTAAAGCAGGGCAGTATTCTGGCTATCCGGGGACTGGGTGGATTTCTCCTCGCCTGCGATGCCACCAATGAACAAGCTGTTCGGAGGCTAAAGGAGAGGAAAAGGCGCCCTTCCAAACCACTGGCTATAATGGTAGCCACCCTGGAGCAAGCCAGGGAACACTGCTGGGTAACAAGCCAGGAAGAAGAACTTCTCACTTCGTCCCAATCCCCTATTGTACTGTTAAAATGGAAACCCACCTCTTCAGTGTCACCTGAAGTAGCACCCAGGCTTAAATATCTGGGGGTGATGCTGCCTTATACCCCATTGCACCATATCCTGCTACGGGATACTAACCTGCCACTGGTGATGACCAGCGGCAACCTGAGTGAAGAACCTATTGCCAAAGACAATGATGAGGCTATAAAGAGACTTCATGGCATCGCCGATTACTTCCTACTCCACAACCGGGATATTTACTCTCGCTACGATGATAGTGTGACCATGGTAGAAGAAGGCAAACCAAGAGTCATAAGGAGAGCCCGTGGCTATGCCCCCTACCCTATTCACCTCCCTTTTACTACCAGGCAAGTACTTGCCTGCGGGGCTGAGCTGAAAAATACTTTCTGCCTTACCAAGGACAACCATGCCTTTTTGAGTCAATATATAGGTGATATGGAGAATTTAGAAACCCTGGAGCACTTTGAGGCTACCATAGCCCTGTATAAGAAACTGTTCCGTGTTCACCCCGAGATTATAGCCTGTGATATGCACCCCGATTATCTTTCCACCAAATGGGCAAGAACAACAGCTGATAAAGATAAGGTGTCTATCGTTCCCATCCAGCACCACCATGCCCACATAGTCAGTTGCATGGTAGATAATGAAGTCCAGGAACCAGTCATTGGGGTTGCTTTTGACGGCACAGGTTATGGTGCTGACGGTCACATCTGGGGTGGTGAGTTCCTGGTAGCCGGGTATCACGACTTTCAAAGAAAGGGGTATCTGGAATACCTGCCCCTGCCCGGTGGAGCTGCAGCTATAAATAGACCATATCGTACTGCCATTGGTTATCTCTACACCCTGCTGGGAGAAGGAGCTCTGAACCCAGAATTACCTTGCCTGAACACTGTAGGCAAACCAGAACTCGAAGTAATAAAAAGGCAAATAGACAGGGGAATCAATACACCGTTGACCTCTAGCTGTGGTCGGCTTTTCGATGCCGTCTCAGCCTTAATCGGGATAAGCAGACAGATTGATTATGAAGGGCAGGCAGCAGTAGAGTTAGAGATGGTAGCCTATGACGGAGCGACTGACGACAGCTATCCTTTCACTATAGAGACTAAAGGTGATATTAGAGTTATAAGGCTTGGCCAGTTGTTCTCTGCTATCGTATCAGACTTATCACAAGGTGTCCCTGCAGACATAATTTCGGGCAGGTTTCACAATATGGTGGCCCAAATGGTAAGCCAAGTCTGCTCCCAGCTAGCCAAGGAGACAGGTATTACCACAGTTGCCCTCAGCGGCGGAGTATTCCAGAACCGGCTGCTGATGCGTAAGGTAATTGCTGCTTTGGATGCGGTTGGTCTGTTCACTATTATTCACAGTCTGGTTCCGTGTAATGATAGTGGTGTCTCCCTGGGTCAAGCGGTTATTGCCAATTTTATTGCCTGAAGGAGATAAGAGATGTGTCTTGCCGTTCCAGGATTAGTTAAATCCATTAGTGGTCATGAAGCAGAGGTAGAAATAGGCGGTATAACTTATAGAGCCAGCGTCTGGCTGACACCTGAGGTTAAAGTTGGCGATTATGTTTTGCTCCACACCGGCTATGCCATCAGTGTTATCGACAAGGAAGAAGCTCTGGAGACTCTCAAGCTGCTGAGAGAAATAGCAGCCATATAGAACATCAATGAGATTTATTGACGAGTACCATAATGCCGAGCTGGGTAAAAGGCTAATAGATAAGATTCACCGCAACTCTACAAGGCAGGCAAGGCTGATGGAGTTTTGTGGAGGGCATACAGTAGCCATTTTCAAACACGGCATCCGCCAGCTTCTTCCGACCACTGTGGAGATGCTCTCCGGTCCCGGCTGTCCCGTATGCGTTACCGCTAATGAAGACCTTGACAAAACCATTGCCCTATCCCGGTTACCCGATGTTATTATCACTACCTTTGGTGATTTGCTCAGGGTACCCAGCAGTTATTCCAGCCTCCAGCAGGAGAGGGCTGAAGGTAATGACATACGAATAGTATACTCTACACTGGAAGCCCTAGATATCGCCAGGGCAAATCCCGAACGCCCTGTAATATTTATTGGTATCGGCTTTGAAACTACAGCGCCAACTATCGCCGCCTCAATACTTCAGGCTGAGCAAGAAAATATGAAGAACTATTATATCCTTTCGCTCCACAAGCTCACGCCACCGGTAATTAAGGCACTCCTTGATTCCGGTGAAACCATAATTAACGGCATCGTCTGCCCTGGACATGTTAGTGCCATTATAGGCTCTAATCCCTGGGAATTTATCCCCGCTGAGTATAATATCGCCTGTGCTGTCTCCGGTTTTGAGCCTCTAGATATCCTCCTCTGTATTAGCATGCTAATAGAGCAAACTGAAAGCGAACAACCAAAGTTGGAGGTAGCCTACCGTCGTATCGTCCGACCTGAGGGTAATCAGCAAGCAATTAAGCTAATGGAAAAAGTCTTTGAGCCATGCCCTGCTATCTGGAGGGGGATAGGCAGCCTTACCAATAGCGGACTCAAGCTTAAAGAGGAATATCAAGCTTTTGATGCCTCGCAGGTATTTAATGTCTCGCCAGAGAAATCCCGCGAGCCAGCGGGCTGCCTGTGTGGAGATATCCTGCGCGGGGTTAAGGTGCCCCTGGATTGCAAGTTATTCAAAACAGCCTGCACTCCAGAACATCCAGTTGGCCCGTGCATGGTCTCTTCAGAAGGAACCTGCTCTGCTTATTATCATTACCGGGGTGAAGATGAATAATAAGATTTTACTGGCTCATGGGAGTGGCGGGAAGCTAAGCCACGATTTAGTCGGGGGAAAAATTATCCCACCCTTCACCAACCCAATCATTGACAAGATGGATGATGCTTCTGTTTTTGAGCTTAGTGGCCGTGTTGCCTTTACCACCGATAGCTATGTTGTTAGCCCAATATTCTTCCCCGGTGGTGATATTGGTAAGCTAGCAGTGTGTGGGACAATCAATGACCTGGCTATGTCTGGAGCGTCTCCGCTCTACCTGAGCCTTTCCCTCATTATAGAAGAAGGACTATCGTTTGAAGATTTGGAGAGGATTATAAACTCCATCAAGCAGGTAGTCGAGGAGACTGGAATTAAGATAGTCACTGGTGACACCAAGGTAGTTAATCAAGGTAATGTCGATAAGCTATTTATAAATACGGCTGGTATAGGTCTCATCCCACCAGGGGTAAATATTTCTGGCTCCAATGCTATAGCGGGTGATAAGATAATTCTCAGCGGTGCCATAGGTGACCATGGTATAGCTATAATGTCGCAGCGAGAGGGTCTGCGTTTTGAAATGCCCGTAGAAAGCGACTGCGCACCGCTGGATACGCTGGTGTCTGATATGCTAGCCTTTTCCAAACATATCCATTGTATGCGTGACCCCACGCGGGGGGGATTAGCCACCAGCCTAAACGAGCTAGCCACCCAATCGGGGGTGGGGATAAACATAGAAGAAGATAAAACACCGCTTCATGTAGCAGTAAATGCCGCCTGTGAACTGCTGGGGTTTGACCCTTTCTATGTAGCCAACGAAGGAAAACTGGTGGCGATAGTCTCACCGACACATGCTGAGGAAATCTTAAACGTAATGAAGCAGAATCGCTATGGGAAGGAGAGCACTATAATCGGCGAGGTTGTTGAGGAGCATAGTGGAAAAGTGATTATGAAAACTACACTGGGAGCTTCCCGAATCGTGGACATGCTTACCGGGGAGCTGCTGCCAAGAATTTGCTGAGCAGATGATAAAAACTATTCTCCCATAAAGAAAAGGGGTAGAAAAGAATATGGCTGAGATTCATCCGTTTCGGGGTGTATATTATAATCAATCGCTGGTTAAGGACCTGACAACTGTTATCTGTCCCCCTTATGACATTATTACTCCACAATTGCAGCAGGAGCTTTATGATAAGAGCGAGTATAACTTTGTCCGACTGGAGCATAGCCGTGAGTTGCCCCAGGATACAGCTAATGACAATAAATATACTCGTTCGGCAGCTACCTTAGAGCAGTGGCTAAGCCAGGGTGTTCTTAAGGTTGATGAGGCACCAGCTATCTATCTCCACGACCTCTATTTTACCCACCAAGGAAAGGGTTACCGACGCCGCGGTATAACTGTCCGGGTTAGGTTAGAGGAATGGGATAAGAGGGTTGTTTACCCTCATGAGGGCACACTAACTGAGCCCAAGAGTGACCGATTAAGCCTCCTGTGGGCACTCCAAGCCAATACCAGCCCGATTTTGGCTCTATTTGAAGACCAGGGACAGCAAGTCTCCTCATTATTAGCGGCACAAGAGCGGAATGAACCAATAATTAACCTAAGCAATGTAAACGGGCAAAGTCATTATGTTTGGGCTATCACCAATCCTGAGGTGATTAACCAAATATGCAGTAGCTTAGCTTGCCAATCGCTCTATATTGCTGATGGGCATCATCGCTACGAGAGTGCGCTTAGCTACCGGCGCGAAAAGCAAGCCTGTTCTTCACCAGTATCGGAAGATGAAGCATTTAACTTTGTAATGATGACGCTGGTGGATTTCTCTGACCCGGGGCTTATTATCCTACCTCCTCACCGGCTGGTTCGTGGTATATCAAAATCAATCCTGAATGGGTTGACCGCTCAGTTGAGGTCACTTTTTGAAATAGAGGAATTGCCGCTGAATACGCCTGAGGTATGGCAGCAGGTTGATGATTTATTGACTGGCGTGAAGCACGGGGAGACAAATGAGGTTAAGCTAATCCTCTTCGGTTTGGCCGCCGAGCATCTTCTCGTGCTGAGGTTGCGTGATTTCACTGCTGCCAGTCAATTGATGCCCTACTTTCACTCCGAGCTATACAAAAGATTGGATGTTAGTATTGTTGACCATATTATTCTAGAGAAGCTACTGGGGCTGGGCAGCGGTAGCGAAGAAGCACTTCTCGCTTACAGCTATGACAAGCTAGAGGCAGTAAACAAGATATTAGACCAGGAATACCAGCTAGCCTTCCTATTAAGCCCGATTAAGGCAAAAGTGGTCAAAACCATTGCTGACGCCGGTGACAGAATGCCCAGAAAATCAACCTATTTTTATCCCAAACTACCATCGGGATTAGTTTTTTATCGGCTGGTGTAGGCACTCTCGCCTTCTTCTCACAACCTTACCACTTTAACAGTATAGACATCGGGTAGGGCTAATATTTGCTGCTGCTGTTCCTCAGGCAGGAGTTCATCCAAGGCAAGTATCATTAACGCCTTCCCCCGGAGCTTGAGGCGGCTTAAGTGCATATAGCTAATATTTATATCGGCATCACCAGTTATCTTGCCCACAGCTCCGATGAGTCCGGGACGGTCTCGGTGGTCGCTAAACAGGAAGTAACCTCCCGTGGGCACAATATCAATCCAGTACTTATTAACCCGGACAATATGTGATTCCCCACGCATTACTGTGCCGGCAACAGTAGTAACCCCACTGCTGGTGGTAACCTCCACAGTAATAAGGCTGGCATAGTTCTCGCAGGTAGCTTTCTTCTGCTCCACTACTGTTAGACCACGCTGGGCAGCTACTATATTGGCGTTGACCAGGTTAATTCGTTCCTCACTTATTCCCTCAAGCAATCCCCCCAGAACGGCTGCCTTAAGAACATTAGTATCGTAGTTAGAAATCTCACCATCATATTTAATCTGGATAGCACTCATCTGCCCCTCAGCTAGCTGACTGACCAGCCCACCTAATTTGGAAGCCAACTCGATGAAGGGCGACAGCACTGATAGAGCTTCAGCCGAGATTAAAGGGGCATTAATGGCATATCTGGCTGGCTGTCGGTTAAATACACCAATAATCTGTTCAGCTATGTCTTTGGCTGCCATGGCTTGAGCTTCAGTAGTGGAGGCTCCTAAATGAGGGGTAACAATAATGTTATCATCCTCAAAAAGGATACTTGTTGTAGTTGGCTCAGTGGTGAAGACATCTATAGCGGCACCAGCCACTCTCCCCTCTTTCACCGCTTTAGCCAGTGCTTTTTCATCAATCAGCCCACCCCGGGCACAGTTAATAATACGAACTGTTGGCTTGACCAAAGCCAGTTGTTTGGCCCCAATTAATCCCCTCGTTGATTTTGTCAGTGGAAGGTGGAGAGTGATAAAGTCCGATTCTCTGAGTAATTGCTCCAAGGAAACAAGCTCCAGTTGCAGTTTGCTGGCATAGTCAACCGAGATAAAGGGGTCATAAGCAATGACTTCCATTTCCAGCCCGCTGGCACGTCTGGCTACCTCTGAACCTACCCTGCCCAGGCCTACAATACCTAATGTTTTGTTTCTGACTTCGGTGCCCATAAAATCCTCCCGTCGCCACACCCCGGACTTGAGTACGGCATTAGCTTGAGGAATGTGACGGGCTAAAGAGAGCATAAGGGCAATGGTATGCTCAGCGGCTGAGATAGTGTTACCGGTAGGGGCGTTAACAACAACGATGCCACGCTGCGTTGCCTCGCCTACATCAATGTTATCTACACCAACGCCAGCCCTAGCGATAACCTGCAGCTTTTTCCCGGCTTCCATAACCTTGGCTGAGACCTGGGTCTGACTGCGCACCACCAGAGCTTCATAGTCGCCAATTATGGATATAAGCTCCTCCGGACTTAGCCCTGTCTTAACATCCACCTCAGCACAGCTACGCAGGAGGTCTATTCCTTCGTTAGAAATAGAGTCAGCAATTAAAACCTTCATTTTTATGACCTATTATTCGCTATCCCCTTAGCTACCACCCCTGAACCCAGCCTGAGGTAGTGCCACCCTCAGCGCCGATATTACCGTTTTAATGTCATCTTCAGTTACCCAACCCAAGTGACCAATACGGAATATTTTACCATCTAACCTCTGTTGTCCACCACCAAGTATGACTTTATGCTCCTCCCTTAGAATCTGGAGCATCTTTTTGGTATCAAGCCCACCGGCAGAGGCTACAGCAGTGACCGTGTTAGAGGCATGGCTTTCGTCAGCAAAAAGAGGTAACCCAAGCGATTTTACACCGTCTCGGGCTGCTTTCGCAACACGAGCATGGCGGGCGATAATATTATGTAGACCTTCCCGTAACATCATCTCCAGCGATATTGATAAAGCAAATACGGTGGAAATAGCTGGTGTCCACGGTGTTTGCCACTTCTCTAAATAGCTCTTGGCTCGGGTAAAGTCCCAGTAAAAGCGAGGCATCTTGGCTTTTGAATGTGCTTGCCATGCTTCCTGGCTCACACTGACCATAGCCAGACCGGGAGGCGCCATCCATCCTTTCTGGGAACCAGTGACGGTAACATCGCAGTGCCACTCATCCACTGGCAGGCTAATTGACCCCAGACCACTGATGGCATCTACCAGCAGCAGTTTATCAAATTCCTTTACCACCGAGCTAATTGAAGCAAGGTCATTGGTAACGCCGGTAGAGGTCTCATTATGAGTAACCAGTACTGCTTTAATTTTCGGCTCAGCCTGGAGAGCCTGGCGAACAGCATCAACATCAGCCGCTTTGCCCCATTCAAAGCGCAGCGGGATTACCTCAGCACCAAACTGCCCAGCAATAGCGGCAAAGCGCTCACCAAAGACACCAATGGATACTGATAATACCGTGTCACCCGGGGACAGAGTATTAACGATAGCCGCTTCCAAGCCACCCGTCCCTGAGCCGGTAAGCAAGAAAACATCCCCCTTCGTCTGGAATAACTGTTTTAGTTTATCAGTTACCCCGCTTAATATCTGCCCAAATTCCACACCGCGATGATTTATCATCTGCTTCGTCATCGCTTGAAGAACCTCACTGGGGAGGGGAGTAGGTCCTGGGATGCGTAACTGTTCCATTCTTTCCTTCCTCCCTATTTTAGTGTATCGGTGTTAATAACCTTAGCAAAGCGGCGTTTACCTACCTTGATGGCGCTGCCACTTTTAACCGGGGCTATACTACTCGTTACCTTCACGCCATCTATAGCCGTGCTCCCGTGGGCAATCAATCGGTTCGCATCACTACGGCTTTTAGCCAGCCCTGTTGCCACCAGCAGTCGGCTGATATCAATACCTACTTCCCCACCTCGTTGGGATACCAGTTTATTAAAAGAGAGGCGAAACTCAGGTATCTCTTCAGGCAGTTCCCTTTTTTGAAACACCTTAACAAAATGCGCCTCGGCTTCACTGGCTGCCTCTGGCTCATAGAGCCGGGTCACAATCTCCCTGGCTAGCCGTTTTTTAAGGTTCATCGGGTTAATAGACTCATCCTTGAGCCCTTGCCTAAATTCCTCCAGTTTATCATCAGGAATATCAGTCACTAATTCAAAGTAGTGCAGGATAAGGCTATCCGGAATAGACATTACCTTACCATAAACCTCGTTAGGCGGCTCAGCGACACCAATGTAGTTACCCAGGCTTTTACTCATCTTTTGACTGCCATCGGTGCCAATGAGGAGGGGAGTCATAAAGCATTGCTGTGGGCGCTGCCCTGCCATGGATTGAAGCTCCCGACCAACCAGTAAATTAAACTTCTGGTCAATGCCACCAAACTCGACATCAGCCCGGATAGCTACCGAGTCGTAGGCCTGGAGCAACGGGTAAAGTAACTCAGTCAGGGCAATGGACCGCCCGGCATTATACCTGTTGCTGAAATCCTCCCGCGCCATCAACTGGGCTATAGTAAACTTACTGGTGAGTTGAATAACATCAGTGAGGGTAAACCGGCCAAACCACTCACTTTGCCACCTCACCTCTGTCCTTTGCTTATCAACCACCCTAAAGAATTGCTCCATATAGGTTTCGGCATTAGACTGAACCTGCTCAACGGATAGCATAGGTCGGGTGACAGAAGCACCACTCGGGTCACCAATCTGAGCTGTCCAATCGCCAACAATGAGCACAACCTGATGGCCTAACTCCTGAAACTGGCGTAACTTCCTCAGGGTTACCATATGACCCAGATGAATGTCAGGAAAACTGGGGTCGAAACCCTCCTTTAACCGTAGTTTTCTACCTGAGCGTAGTAGCTCCACCATCTCCTCTTCAACTATAACCTCAGCTACCCCTCGCTTGAGTAAACGACTAATATCCTGGTTAACCATATTTTCCACCTATTGACTCAATCCTGACACTGCTAAGCCCGTGAGCTTAATATAGCTCTGCCCTGTTTTACATCCTCTGCTATCTGCTTTACCAGTTCCTCTGCAGTGTCAAACTGTTTCTCACCACGAAGCCGCTCCACTACATCAACCATTAGTTCGTGCCCATACAGCTCATTAAGATAGTCGAGGACATAGACCTCCACCGTACGCTGGCTATTACCAAAAGTAGGGCGCTTACCAATATTGGTCACTGACTGGTAGCACCTATCATCAACATAGACCCGGGTAGCGTAAACGCCGTCAGCAGGGAGGGCTTGTTCCAGGGCTATATCCAGATTAGCCGTGGGAAAACCCAACCCTGTGCCTCGACCTGTCCCGGTGATAACCGGCGCACTCAGGCTGAAATAGCGACCTACCAGGCTGTGCACCTTACCCATATCGCCTTCAGCCAGAGCCTTCCTGATAGCTGTGCTACTCACTACCTCACCATTTATCATTACCGGGGGTATTACAGTTACTGAGAAGTTCATATCCTGGCCTAAGGCGTAAAGGGTATTAGCATCACCCTCCCTGTTACGACCCAGGGCAAAGTCGGGGCCAATTACCAGTCCCTGCATCCTAAGGTGCTTCTTTAACAAGCTCATGAACTGACCAGCACTAAGTTGAGCCAACTCACGGTTGAAAGATAAGGCGATGACAGCTTCAACCCCCTCATCCTTGAGAAGGTTGATTCTTTGGGCTAGACTATTTAAGAATGGTAACCCAGTTTGGGGTGATAGTATCTCCTGTGGATGCCGGCGAAAAGTTACTACTCCACTGAGCAAATCCCGCTCCCTGGCATCTTCCTTCAGCCGAGAAATCAAGTATTTATGACCAAGGTGGACACCATCAAAAACCCCGATGGTTAAGAGCATATCTTTCCTGGGCGATACCTGGGCTAACTCTTCCTCTATCGGCATAACTTTTTCCACCAAGCAACGTTATAATAAATAAAAGGGGGATTTTTAATAAAACCCCGTAATTATCGTAGCTGAAGTTGATTTAATATTATCATACGCCTATCTAAGCGTCAACTACACACAGGACAGCGGGGTTATGCTATACTTAGGCATGCTTTCAAAAGCGAGACAGAAGTTAGCCGAACAATTGTTTGATATAGGTGCCATCAAGTTTGGTGCGTTCAGGCTGAAATTACACGAAAAGAAACCGGATGCCCCACTTTCGCCTATCTACATAGACCTGCGGCTATTGAGGTCATTTCCCTCGGCCATGGATTTGGCGATAGAGGTATATATGGAATTAATAACAGGCTTAAAGTTTGACTTCCTTGCCGATGTCCCGACAGCCGCCACTCCGATCGCAGCCATACTCTCACATCGAATGAAGGTGCCTATGGTTTCTCCGAGAAAGGATGAAAAGGGGCACGGTATCACCGGGAAAATCAATGGTGTATTTGAAACCGGGCAAACCGCCCTGTTAATAGACGACCTGATAACGCAAGCCGAGAGCAAATTAGAAGCCATTAGCACCCTGGAGGCAAACGGCCTGGTGGTTAAAGATGTGGTCGTGCTGGTGGACCGCGAGCAGGGAGGGGCTGAGCAATTAGAAGCTGCGGGATACAAATCCTACTGTGCCTTCAAGCTCAGTGACCTCCTCCAATTTTACCGGCAAGCGGGCAAAATAGACCGAAGCCAGTACGAACGTACCATAGTCTACCTTGGGTCAAGCCCTAAATAAGCAGTTTATTTTTGACTGGCTGAGCTAGTTCAGATAGATAGGTGACACTTCAAAGTATAAGGTGTCCTCTATTGTAAGTTGGCATGATTATAAGCTGGGAACATATCCTAGTAGTCCTTTGTGTCATTGCGAGGCACAAAGTGCTGAAGCAATCTCTGGGATGGGATTGCCACGCCTTCGGCTCGCAATGACAAGAGGAAAGGTGATGTGTCACTAATCATATGAACGAGTACTGCCACTTGACAAATAAGTATTTTATGCTATAGTGTTTACATACCTTGACAGGTATGGTATTATAGTTTTTGAAAGGGGGTGATGCTATGGTGGAATCCCGCAAGGGAGAAGCGCTGATTAAACGCAACAATAGCTTCGAAGTGACCTTGTCTCTGTAAAAAAGAAAAGGGATATAAGGTTATATACCTTTGTTTATGGAGACAATAGTAATACCAATTAAGGAGGAAATTTTAAGGTCGATGAAAAAGAAAATATCTAGAATATTAGGGGTTGGCCTGACCGTTGCCCTGCTTGTTGGCCTGATAGTGGCCGCAGTTCCAGTGGCAGCCCAGGCACCGGTACCGACTGTACCCAATGCATGGGTAGTGGTACCCGGGCCGCTTGGCATACCCACCACCGTGATAGCGGCTGACTGTAACAGGATCGCCATTGGCAACGACGGCACCACCATGTATGTCGTCGACAACCAGCCCGTTGCTGAGGTCGTCTGGAAGTCAATTAATGGCGGCCTGACCTGGACAGCGGTAACCCCACCTGTAGCAACCGGTCCTTTTTTGGACATAGCCGTAGCTCCGGATAACCCCGGTATAGTTGCTGTAGTCGACAGTGGGACCGCAGCTGGCGATGTCTATGTATCATCTAATGGTGGGGCTACCTGGGCACTGATGCCCAGTATCATAGGGGTAGCTGGCTATATGGGCGGCACCGTAATTCAGGACCTGCAAATATCAATGGCTGTACCGTGGGGCAGGGAATATATGGTGTGCACAGCTGACCTAACTAATGTCGCTGCTGACGGCAATGTCATGATTTACGGCAGCGGTCCCAGCCCGCTGGGTTGGGCTGACCAAGGAGCGGTCGCTGAGGACTACACTTCGTGTATGTTCACCCCGGGCTATTCCGGTTATGCCGTAATCACAGCCGTAGGTACTGACGCTGTGGTTCGACCTGGCGATGTTGTCCCTAATGGTGACACCTTCCTGCACATGAAAAATACCACTCTTCCCGGCTGGGATGCGGCTGCGGCCCAGGGCTTTACCGGCTGGCCGGTAGCCGTAGAGATTGCCACTCAAGATTCACCTGGCGCAGCGACAATCGTCGGTTCATCAATTGCCATACCTACTGATTATGACCCGTCAATACCTACTTCCCGGCGGGTTTATGTCGGCTTGGATGGCGGTGGTGCTACTAATGAGGATGCCTACCGGGTGGATAACCTCTCGGTATTCCGATTGAATGCCAACGCCGGCGGTGTTTTCCAAGTCGCCAGCATGGGCTACTCGGGCACCAGGGCTACCGGTTCACTGGTCGTCGGTGATGTGGCGACCACACAGGTATGGCGGTCAGATAACCCGATGTCGGCTCTGCCCACATGGATACCATCTACTACGCCGCCATCTTCTGGCTTGGTAAATCCATCGGGGGCTACACAGGTGGTTTTGGCACCTGACTTTAGCACCAGTGACATTATCTATGTTGGCACCAGCGGTACTCTTGCCAACGACAACAGCGCCTTCAATATAAGCCGCAATGGTGGACTTTCGTTCAGCCAGCTGAGCCTGATTGATACCGTAATCGCTGCTGGTATGGACATAACTCCGTCTCCTGAGGGCCATGTTCTGTACCTGGCTACCAGTGATGGTGTTGCGGCAGAAATAGACAGCCTGTGGAAGAGCACCAGCTCACCACTAGGTTCTCTCTGGGAGAGGGTCAACACTCTGCTTTGTGCCGCCGGTACATCCCTAATCCGGACAGACCCTGACTATGACACCACCCAAGCCCTTTACTGGGCTGAAATAGGTGGCGTCAATGCTATCCGCTATTCCAGTGACGGTGGCGATACCTTTGCCAACCGCTTCGCTCCGGCACTTATCGCTGACCTAGTGGTGGAGAGCGAGAGCGTGGTCTACATCGGCTCGGGCGCCAATGTCTTCAAGAGCCCTGTCACCGGCTGGTCTTGGACACCCCCGGTAAATGCCAGGGTTGGTAACATCAATATGCTTAATATTGCCGACAACGGCGATATTCTGGTTGGTGGAACCGGAATGGTCTCTATCTCTACCGACGGTGCTACCACCTTCGGCGAACTACCGGTACCCGTCCCTGGTGGCGGTGCCATTCACGTCGTGGCAGACAAGGACTACGACGACAATGACCTTATCTTCGCCGGCTCAGCAGTTGCTGGTGCGGGTATCAACCGCTGGACGGTCGGTACCAGCAATGCCTGGGAGCCAATTCGACTAGGAGCCGCTATAGGCGCCGGTGCTGGCACCCTGAGCGGTCTGGCGATGCGCGAGGACGTGCTCTACGGCAGTTGGAGTACTGCCGCTCTTGCTCCCAGTGGAGTTGAGCGCACACTGACCCCCGATGCCCCGAGCAGCGTAATAGCCCTGACCTTCAGGAACGTCCTGAATATCGGTGCTGCCGCCGCCAGATTTAACCTCGCGCCTCAAGCACTGAAGGTTTCCGGCACGGGCTCGGATTGCACCTTGTGGACGATTGATACCTTAACCGGAGCTATCCAGGCCTACAACGATGACATGGCTCTGAATACGGTTTCACCGACGGTATCAGCTGAGATTCCATGGAACCAGATTGTCGGCGGAAATGTGCCGTTCACCGTAACCTGGCCAGCGACTTCCAACGCCACTGAGTATACGGTGCAAATCGCACTTGACGAGATGTTCGCTCAGGTAGTAGCGGCCACTGTTCCATCAGGACCACCAGGCACCGGTCTTGGTTTCATGCCAACCGATCCGGCAGCTCCAGCCTGGATCGTAGGTCCAGGTGTCCTGGGCGGTGGCGTGGACTACTACATGAGGATGATGGTTGTACAGGAAATACCGGGTGATGGCAACTGGAGTAACTGGTCAGCGCCAGAGGAATTCTCCGTGGCGGCTGGTGAAATAGTGGTGACACCCTATGTGGGACCGCAACTGATGGCTCCACAACCTGGAGCCTCTGGCGTGTCGCTGAACCCCGGCTTTAGCTGGGCACGATGGGGCAATGCTACCGAGTACGAGTTCATCCTGGCCACCGACTCAGAGCTGACCAACGCCATAGAAGGCACACCGGTTTCTGTGAGCCGAACTTCGTGGCAGGTGCCGGCTGGTACCCTTGACTACTCCACCACCTACTTCTGGGGAGTCAAGGCAACCGCACCATCTGTGAGCCCACAGAACATCGGCAGCTTCACAACTATGGCTGAACCAGTAGAAGAAGTACCGCCGGAGATAATTGTGGAACAACCTGATATAACGGTGGAAGCACCTGATGTAACAGTGGAAGCACCACCGGCAGAACCAGGCATAACCCCAAGCTATCTCTGGGCGATAATCGCTATTGGTGCAGTTCTGGTCATTGTGGTGATTGTCCTGATAGTCAGAACCAGACGACAGGTCTAAAGTAAGTACCTGGTTTAGGCTTGATGGTTAATACCTGAGCCAGATATCCGAGAAGCCCCCCGAAATTCGGGGGGCTTCTCCTTTTTTACATGATGTTGACTTTCGGTCAGGGCAGGGGTAGAATTTTGCCAGATGGCAAAAGTAAAATTTGCTCTAGGGCTGATTTTACTTGTGAGTTTGTCCGACTTAATCTTGCCCACTGGCACAGTAATTGCCAGCCCTGACGAGGTTAAGTGGTCGAGGGTTAATACCCCCACTGAGGGCAAGGCAAGTAATTGGGTGCTGGCTAAGGGTTCAGATGCCCAGCACCCGACTATGGCTACCGATGGCACCCTCTACTGCTATGCCAATCCCTCAGGGACTA
>Ga0315543_1001349_pt1 | contig 26892 bp, 31 predicted proteins | sample SalMarSW160210MG_2_FD_203098 | JGI IMG/M metagenome (GOLD analysis project Ga0315543, IMG submission 203098) | Salt marsh sediment microbial communities from the Plum Island Ecosystem LTER, Massachusetts, United States - Salt Marsh Sediment SW1601-210 ... | reverse complement strand
ACCTTCTGGGAGTTGCGCCAGCAGGCGTTGCGCATGGCCAATGCGCTTGGTGCCATCGGGGTACAGAAAGGAGAAAGGGTAGGGCTTCATCTCCCTAACTGCCCCCAGTATGTCATTGCCTACCTGGCTACTCTATCCCTGGGGGCTATCGTGGTGAATCTAAACGCCATGTACACGGCTGATGAACTCAAACCCATAATCAAAACCACTGGAATGACGACCCTGGTTACCTTTGATTTGGTCCTTCCTGCAGTTCGGACCGTTGCTCAAGAGGTGGACATTCCCCGGATAGTGGTCACTAAAGTAACCGATTATATAACGGGGATGGGGGTGAGCACGCCTAAAGACCTGGAGTTGGAGGAGGGTTGGCATCATTTTTCCACACTCATGGATAACTCTTCTGACACGAGAGTTCCACGAGTCGAGATAGCCCAGGACGATCCTGCCCTTATTCAGTTTACCGGAGGAACTACCGGGATTCCCAAGGGGGCGGTGCTCACCCACGCCAACATAGTAGCTGCCACCTTCCAGTGCTCCCTGTGGAGCGGTGCCACTGCGCTTATTCCTCCGGAGAGACGTTCCGTGCTGGCTGTGATACCCTATTTCCACGTGTATGGAAACATCGTAGCAATGAACTGGGCCATGGCCAATTGTGCTACCCAGATACTGGTTCCCCGGTTTGATCTCGATGAACTGATGGGGCTCCTGGCCAATTTCGAAGAAATCACCTTTTTCCCCACTGTACCCACATTGATCACCGTCCTCATCAACCACCCCAAGGCCACAGAGCTAAACCTGGGAAAGAAACTGGGTTTGTTGAACTCAGGAGCAGCGCCTATGCCTGTGGAGCTTATCCAGCAGGTTCGCGACATGGGCATCTTCTTCAGCGAGGGATACGGGCTGAGTGAGTCTACCTCGTTGGGAATTTCGAATCCAGTACTGGGTCTCAAGAAGGTCGGCAGCATTGGGGTCCCATTCCCAGATAATGATGTGCGTTTGGTGGATGTAGACAAAGGAGTGGAAGATGTGCCGCAGGGAGAGCCTGGTGAGATCATAATGAAAGGACCCCTGATCATGAAGGAATACTGGAACAACCCCGAGGAAACAGCGAATCAACTTAGAGATGGATGGCTCCATACCGGAGATATCGCCACGGTGGACGAGGAAGGTTATATGTTCATAGTAGATCGCAAGAAGGACATGATTATTGCGGGCGGATTCAACATCTATCCCAGAGAGATCGATGAGGTGCTCTATCAGCACCCCAAGGTTATGGATGCAGTCGCTGTAGGCATACCTCACGAATACCGAGGGGAGACAATTAAGGCCTATGTCGTCCTAAAACCGGGTCAGACAGCCACGGAAGACGAGATTATGGACTTCTGCAAACAGAAATTAGCGGCATACAAAACCCCAAAGCTCGTAGAGTTCAGGGATGCGCTTCCTAAGTCAATCATAGGGAAGGTCCTTCGTAAGGCTCTCAGAGAGGAGGAGGAGAAAAAGCAAAAGGGTAGCACATCCTGATTGAGCACCTAGGCGATGAGAACCTGACGAATATTTTCCGTCCCGCGGTCAAAATAGGCCTTAGACGCCAGGGTTGTGCTAGCGACTTTCCCTTTCAACGGTGTATACTTAAAGACACAATCTGGTATAAGGGAGGAATATGGAAGATAGAGTTGCCATCTTTATAGATGGAAGCAATTTGTATCACGCTTTACAGAACAACTTTAAGCGACATGACCTCAACTTCGCCGAGTTTGCCCACAAGCTTTGTGGCTCAAGGCAACTGTTCCGCGTTTATTATTACAATGTGCTGCAGGACCCAACCCGCTGGCCTGATGCCCATCGAGAGCAGCAAGAATTTCTCGACAGCTTGCGGAAGACCCCTTACCTGGAGGTTCGCCTGGGCACCACCAAGTTATCTCAGGGCGTGCCTGTGGAAAGGGGCATAGACATCATGTTAGCCACGGATTTGCTCCGTTTCGCCTGCGATGGGCTTTATGATATAGCAGTGCTGGTAAGCGGAGACTCCGATTTTGCTTATGCCCTTCAGACAGCGAAGAATATCGGCAAGCATGTTGAAGTGGCTTATTTCGAAAGAAGTATATCCAAAGACCTTCTTGATGTCGCCGATTATTGCCAGCTCCTCAACCGAACTTTCTTCAAAGGCCTGTGGATAGGCAAACGCCCCATCAAATTCAGAAGAACAGCATAGGTAACAAAAAGAATAAATTATACCTGTACAACACAATGAACACTAATTTCAGTGGACAATTGATTTTTGCCAGGTGCCCTGATTTTTAGGTAAACCTTATTTCTTTTCCTTCTTCTTCGGTTTCTTCTTTTTCCCCTTACCCATGTCCCTTTATCTCCTCCGCCCTCTTAGATACAGCATCCTTATATACCCTTGCCAGGCTCTTGCCGTGCTTGGGCATCTTCGCCCTTTCCTTTGCCCGGCGCTTTCCCCTCCTATCCTGTCTGGTTTCCTTCACGGCTTACCACTTGACTTCGTATGAGTCGAGGATGAAATCCAGGTCCTTCTGAAGGGATGAAATGCCCTCCTGGGAGAGGAGTCTTTCATCCAGATCGACCATCAATTTCGTTTCGCCCCCTGGTAATTCGATAATCTCGGCACTGCCGCACTCCTCCTCTCCTGCCTTAAACACCATGGTAACCCTGGCTTGCGTTGCACCACTGGGAAGAGCGTAGGTCTGCACTTTCGCTTCTTCCACCATAATCCCCCGCTTTTGAACCAAATCCCGTATTTCATCACGAAGCATCTCAGGGTTTATCCCGCTGTAAGTTTTCTTGATTTGTACAGTCACTTTACCTCCTGCGGCATATTATACCATGTTCGCTTCTCCTAAACCCATCCAGATACGCAGGTGACATCTCAAAACAAAATTCAAAAATCAAAAGGCAAAATGAGTGAGGGGCACTCCTGGCAATGACAAAGAAAGAGGCTATATTTCATTTGTCATATAAACGTGCATATCCTTTACCGCATTTAATATTTATCTGCTATAATACGTAGCCATCATGAAGAAAGAGCTTATGAAAATCCTGGCGTGTCCAGTATGCAAGGGGGATTTAAAGCTTAATGTGGAGAAGGAAGAGGATGGTGAGATAATTACCGGCTCCCTATACTGTCCCAAATGCCAGCATTCCTATCCTATCGTGGACACAATCCCCAACTTGCTGCCGCCAGACTTCGTAGAAAAAAAGGATTGACTTTACACCGGAAATTCTTCAAATTTCCGGGCTTCCCTTTATTCTCAAGGGGTATAAACCACGCCACTCGTAGGTGATTCCCAAACTTCCACATATGCCAATGTAGCTGATGAACCGGAAACACGAGGCTTGAGTTCATCATATATTGTAGCAGCAATGTTCTCGCAGGAAGGCTCAATCTCGGTGAATGGAGGCACATCGTTGAGGCAGACATGGTCAAAGGAAGCCAGAATTTCCCTCAGATAACGCTTTAGCTGAGCAAAATCATAGGCTAAACCAGCTTCATCAAGTTCCTCCGCTTGCAGGCGAGCTATCACCTTAAAGCGATGACCATGCAAATTTTCACATTTACCGCGATATTTGCGGAGATAGTGCGCGGCATCAAAGTGTTCTTCCACGAATAGCTGGTACATTCAGTCCCCCGATGTCCATTTTCGCACTCCGGCCCGTCCCTCCGCAACCTCAGCCAGTTCATTAATTTCCCTGTCCAGTTCAGGATGAGTTAACTGTGGAGCAATTTCAGCTAACGGTATAAGCACAAAGGCTCTTTCCGCCAGCCGGGGATGCGGTATAGTCAACTTGTCGGTCCTGATAACCTCACGACCATAAAAGAGGATGTCTATATCTATAAGGCGCGGTGAGTTGGGAAAACTTTCTACCCTGCCCATTTTTGCCTCAATATCCTTGACAAAGTGAAGAAGCTCCCAGGGGTTCAAGGCGGTGGTGACTTGACATACCATATTAAGAAACAGTGGTTGCTCTTTATAGCCTATCGGCTCAGTTTCATAAATGGAGGAAACCTTTTCAATATCTACCCTCTTAGAAAGCAATGCCACAGCCTTGTTCAAGTTTGCCATTCTATCCCCTAAGTTTGAGCCAAGACAAAGATGAGCAATAGCCAACTTACCGCCATCCTCTAACAATGGCATCGCTCATCTTACAAACGCGTGCCATCTCCTTGACATCATGCACTCTAACCATATCAGCACCCTTGGCGATGCCGAGAGCTATAGTAGCCGCCGTCCCCTCCAAACGTCGGTCAGCAGGTGGAACAAATGCCATCCCCTGTGGCCTTTGTTCCGGAGTCAAATCAAGCGTCCATCCTATTACCGACTTACGGGAGCTACCCAAAAGGACTGGCCTGCCCAGCGTCTTAAGCTCTTCCAGTCGCTGTAGAAGCTCCAGATTCTGCTCCTGTGTCTTGCCGAAACCGATGCCGGGATCAACGATGATATTTTCGCGAGGCATGCCTGCAGAGAGGGCTTGCTCAATAGCTTTCTGCAAATCAGCAATAACCACAGAGATAATATCGGGGAAGATAACATCGTGGTGAAGTGAAATATCCCGCTGATTGCTCATCAGGATGATTGGTATTTTCCTTCGAGCTGCTAACTCAGCCAGTCGGGGCTCCTTCTTCAATCCCCAGATATCATTTATCATGTTGGCACCAGCATCCAGTGCTTCACGCGCTACCTGGAGCTTATAAGTATCGATGCTTAACGGCATTGATATCTCTTTGCACAGCTTTTGCAGGACAGGGATTACCCGGCGTAATTCTTCATCAGTCGAAAGATGAGCAGCACTGGGGCGCGTGGATTCCCCACCTATGTCAATAATGTCTGCTCCATCAGCTACTAACTGCCTCGCCTTAAGTAAGGCGACGTCCCCATCTTCTAATCCATCCCCGGAGAAGGAGTCTGGAGAAAGATTTATGATCCCCATGATATAGGTCCGCTTGCCCCAATAAAAGGTAGCCTCGCCACAATGAGTGGGAGCAGGCTCCACTACCTTACTATTCTGATCAGTCATGCTGTTGATTATAGCAAAGGAAGCAACTAAAATAGCAGGATAACTGAACTAAATAAATCATCAAGGAAAGACGAGCATGGATATCGAACAAAAGTTAGCGCAATTAAACGAGCTCAGAGAGAAGGCAAGGCAAGGTGGAGGTGCGAAGCGCATTGAAGCGCAGCATAGCAAGGGAAAGTTGACCGCCAGGGAACGATTGGAGCTCCTTTTCGACCCTGGTAGCTTCGAGGAAGTAGACCCTTTTGTGACCCACCGTTGCACCGATTTTGGCATGGCAGAGCAGAAATTCCCCGGCGATTCAGTCATCACCGGTTATGGAAAGGTTGCCGGACGTCTTGTCTTCGCCTTTTCTCAGGATTTCACCGTTCTCGGCGGCTCATTATCAGAAGTAGCCTCCAATAAAATCTGCAAGGTAATGGACTTAGCCGCCACAACTGGTGCACCCTTCGTGGGCATACTCGACTCAGGAGGAGCACGCATCCAGGAAGGGGCTGATAGTCTTAAAGCCTACGGCGAGATCTTCACCCGCAACACTATATACTCAGGCACCATCCCCCAGATTTCGGTGATAGTTGGACCTACCGCAGGAGGCGCTGTGTATTCACCAGCCATAACCGATTTTGTGTTTATGGTCAGGGGAGTAGGACAGAGCTATATCACTGGACCCGAGGTGGTCAAAACGGTAACTGGAGAGGAAATCAGCCTGGAGGAACTGGGCGGCGCTATGGTAAATGCCACCAAGAGTGGAAATGCCCATTTCGCCATTGATAGCGAACAAGAATGTTTTCAACTGGTGCGTAAGTTGCTGAGCTTCCTTCCCCAGGGCTATCAACACCCCCCTCCCTTTGAAGACACCGGTGATGACCCTAATCGTACAGATGAAGGATTACTTCACATTGTGCCTGATAGCCCGGCCAAGCCTTATGATATGAAACACATCATAACCAAAGTGGTGGACAACGGTGACTTTCTCGAAGTCCACCACAGATTTGCTCGCAACTTCATCGTGGGCTTTGCCCGACTGGGCGGACAGAGTGCAGGCATTCTAGCTCAGCAGCCGCTTCATTTAGCCGGTGTACTCGATATTGACGCCTCGGATAAGGCATCGAGATTTGTCCGCTTTTGCGATTGCTTCAACATCCCCCTGGTTACCTTCGTTGATGTGCCGGGATATATGCCGGGAACTGACCAGGAATTCCGGGGTATCATCAGGCACGGAGCTAAGCTGCTCTTCGCCTATGCTGAGGCAACTGTGCCCAAGATAAGCATAATTACCCGCAAGGCATACGGTGGAGCCTATGTAGCCATGAGCAGCAAAGGGCTGCGGGGAGATATTTGTTACGCCTGGCCAACGGCCGAAATCGCAGTGATGGGCCCCGAAGGAGCAACCAACATCGTTTATCGTGCCGAGCTAGCTAAATCAGAAAACCCCGAGGAAACGAGGGAAAGATTGATTCAGGAGTACCGGGATAAGTTTGCTAATCCTTATGTAGCTGCAGCCAGAGGCTATATTGATGATGTCATCGACCCCCGAGAAACTCGCCCAAAGGTCATCAAAGCCCTGGAAATGCTCAAGAATAAAAAAGTTACTGATCCCCCTAAAAAACATAGCAATATCCCTTTGTAATCTTTAATGGGGAAAACTTTAGCTGAAAAAATCCTTAGCCTTAAATCAGGCACCGACGCTAAGTCAGGCGATATCGTCATTGCCAACGTGGACCTGGTGTTCGTCCAGGATACTACAGGCCCGCTAGCGATAAAACAATTCGAGGAAAGCGGCTTAAGAACTATCGCTGCGCCAGAGAAGACAGCAATTTTCCTTGACCACGCTGCCCCCAGCCCTACCCAGCAAACCTCTAACGACCATATGCTTTTGCGCCGCTTCGCCAGGGAAACAAATTGCCACATTTACGACGTGGGAAATGGAATATGCCACCAGTTAGTAGCTGAGCTATTTGCCAATCCAGGGAATATCATTGTTGGTGCTGATTCCCATACCGTTACTGCTGGGGCCTTGTGCGGTTTTGGCACCGGCATGGGGTCCACCGACATAGCCACGGCTATGGCGTTGGGTAAAACTTGGTTTCGTGTGCCTGAGACTTTCCTGATTAACCTCAGCGGCTCTTTCTCTAAAGGGGTCTATGCTAAAGACTTGATTCTATCACTCATTGGTCAACTTGGTGCTGATGGTGCTACCTATAAAGCTCTGGAATTCGGTGGTGAATCCTCAGCTCGCTTGACAATGTCCGAGCGCCTCACCATAGCTAACATGGTTGTGGAAGCGGGAGCCAAAGTTGGCTTATTCCCCAGCGATGAAGTTACTCAAAGCTTTCTTTCCTCACGGGGACGTGGCGATAGTTATAAACCACTCTATCCCGACGCCGATGCCAGTTATGAGCGGATTATGTCAATAAATCTCGCTTCCCTTGAACCAATGGTTGCCTTCCCCCATACCGTGGATAATGTCCGCCCCGTCAGCGAAGCAAAGGGGACTAAAGTCCAGCAAGTATTCATCGGCACCTGCACCAATGGGCGTCTTGAAGATTTAGCAGTTGCTGCCAGTATTCTCCACGGCAAGAAAAAATATCCCGATACCAGGCTCCTTATTGCCCCGGCTTCGCAGCAGGTGCTTTTGCAATCTATAGAGAAAGGCTATATCCACAGCCTGGTTGAATCTGGAGCAGTCATCCTGCCTCCGGGCTGCGCAGCCTGCCTTGGTTTACACCAGGGCGTATTAGGAGATGGAGAGACTTGCCTTTCCACCGCTAACCGTAACTTTAAGGGACGCATGGGCAATCCCACAGCTATGATATACCTGGCGAGCCCGGCTACCGCCGCTGCCTCAGCGATAACGGGCGAAATTACCGACCCCAGGGAGGTTATGACATAGAGCTATTAGCTGACAGCTTTCAGATATATAATCTCCTCTCCCTTGAAGGGAGAGGATTAAGGTGAGGGTGAAAATGCCTGAAACAGTGCTCAAAGGAAAAGCTATCAAACTGGGTGACAATGTCTCCACAGACGACATTATTCCCGGCAGATTCGCCCATCTAAGAAGTGATCTAGCCGAGCTTTCCAAACATACCTTTGAAGACCTCGTTCCCAATTTTGCCTCCAGGGTAAATCAGGGCAATTTCTTGGTGGCAGGTAGAAATTTTGGCTCAGGTTCCAGCAGGGAGCATGCCCCTTTGGTAATCAAAATGTCAGGAATAGCCGCTATCCTTGCTAAATCAGCAGCTCGTATTTTTTTCAGAAACGCCATAAATCAAGGCTTACCGGTATTGCTCTGCGATACCAACCAGATTAACGATGGAGACCAGCTTGAGATAAACTTAACAGAAGGAGTGATAACAAACTTGACTTCCAATGCCAAGCTCACCTCGACTAAAATACCATCATTGATGTTTGCCATACTTAAGGAAGGAGGGCTTATCCCCTATATTAAAAAGCACAAGGATTTCAAACTATAACCATGCAGCATAGAGTAACTTTCATCCCCGGCGATGGCATAGGCCCTGAGGTTACCGAGGCCACTCGAAGGGTATTAGAGGCAACCGGAGTCCAGTTTCAATGGGATGTAGTCATTATAGGCTCCCGAGCTCAGGAAGTGTTCGGCACGCCACTTCCTCAAATCGCACTGGACTCGATAAGAAAAAACAAAGTTGCCTTAAAAGGGCCGGTGACCACACCTATCGGTAGCGGGTTTAGAAGCGTTAATGTTGCCCTGCGCAAGAAATTAGACCTTTACTCTTGCCTTCGGCCATACAAAATTTATCCCGGCATACCGACACCGTTTAGAGATGTAGACATAGTGGTGGTCAGGGAAAATACCGAAGACCTCTATTCAGGTATAGAATTTGCCAAAGATAGCTCGCAGACTGCGGAGTTACTGGATTTCGTCTCCAAAACAACTGGAGACAGGATTAAGGAAGATTCTGCAGTGAGTCTGAAAGTCATATCCCAGACAGCAAGCAGGCGAATTGTCAAATTTGCCTTCGACTACGCCAGGCAAAACAACAGAAAAAAGGTAACTGCTGTTCACAAGGCTAATATACTGAAGTTCTCCGACGGTCTTTTCCTTGATACCGCTCGCCAGGTAGCTAAGGAATATCCCGACATCGAGTTTAACGACATGGTTTTGGACACAACTTGTATGGAGTTAGTGCGAAAACCGTGGCAATTTGATGTCCTGGTCCTGCCTAATTTTTATGGAGACTTTATCTCAGAGCTTTGTGCCGGATTAATCGGCAGTATGGGAGTAGCCCCCGGGGCTAATATCGGAGATGATATCGCTGTCTTTGAACCTACACACGGCAGCGCCCCCAAGTATGCCGGGAAAAACAAGGCCAACCCTATGGCAATGATGCTCTCCGGGGTAATGATGCTTCGCTATCTGGGGGAAGCAGATACTGCCAATAAACTGGAAAAGACAATCGCCGCTGTCATTGCAGAAGGCAAGAACCTGACCTATGATTTAAAGCCCGATAATCCTGCAGGCACCAGCCAGGTTGCTGATGCCGTGATAGAGAAATTCAAATAAGCTTTTACGTTGTTAGGATTCGGCGAGAAACTCCAAGATGGTGTCAAGCACTTCCTCCGTCTCTTCTATAAGTCCGTGGGCTGAATTCTCAAAGGAGACAATCCTGGAGCCAGGTATAGCTTTTCCCAGGATTGAACCGTTCTCCGGAGGTATGAGAATGTCCTGTTTGCCATGCAGTATCAGAGTGGGTGTTTTGATCTGCGACAGTCTATCATAAGTATCGAATTTCATTATTGCGCTCATCTGGCGCATGAAGGCTTCATTTGAAATTGGGTCCTTGCTGATTTGTTCGATTACCAGTTCTTCCACGCCAGGGGTATTCTTGAGGAAGTCCTCGGTGAAGAAAAGTGGAATCGTCATTCTGGCAACTTCTTCCACAGACATACCACTCCTATCGGCTGTGAGCGTTCCCAGCACCTCATCAGACGCCTGAACTGACTTCGCACCCCCGCAGTGGGTTGAACACAGGACAACTCTTTTCACCTTCTCAGGATAGTTAAGGACAAGCTCTTGGGCTATCATCCCCCCCATTGAGATTCCAAGCACATTAGCCCGTGGAATTCCCAGGGCATCCATCAGACCTGCAGTATCATCGGCAAACAATTTGATAGAATACTCCCTGTCAGATATGTCGGTGCGTCCAGCTCCCCTGTTATCAAATGCGATTATTTTGAATTTCTCAGAGAGCGTTTGAATCCAGCGAGGATCCCACCAGTTTGTGTTCCCGGTTAACCCCATGATCATCATCAACGGAAAGCCCTCGCCATGTACTTCGTAGAACATCTGGATGTCGTTTACCTTTACCTTCGGCATTGTCAAAACCTCCTTTCCTAACTATTATTCTCGCTGCACGAGAAAAGTGAGCAACGCAGCGATGCTCTTAGCATCACAAATCTCGCCTGAAGTGATGAGCTGAGTAATCTTGCTTATGGGAACTCGCACCACCTCTATGTCTTCAGTATCCTCAGCTATAAGGCGGCTGGGGACAAGGTCAGTAGCCAAATAGCAATATAGATATTCCGTGCCATAGCCAGGAACGGAATAGAAACCACCAAGCTCCTCTATTTTTTGAGGATAATAGCCGATTTCCTCCTGCAACTCACGGCGGACACAGTCAACAGGCTCCTCATCGGGATCAATACCTCCAGCGGGTATCTCCAGCAGGAACTTGCCCACTGGATAACGAAACTGGCGTTCTAAAAGCACGTTATCCTGTTCGTCAATTACTACAACCGCCACACATTTGCTGTGCTCCACCACCTCCCTGGTAGTCGTCTTCCCGCCTGGTTTTTCTACCGTATCCACATATAAACTCACCGCTTTACCCTGATAGAGCTGTTGTCTAGATAATTTTTTCTCCGGCATCAACATAACTTTCCCTCCTCTTCCTCGTCATTGCGAGCCTTTTTTTTACTGTCATTCTGAGGGAGCACAGCGACCGAAGAATCTCCTTGAGACCCTTCGCTATCGCTCAGGGTGACAATAAGGAGATTATCATTGCAAGCCCCTTTTTACTGTCATTGCGAGCGAAGCGCGGCAATCCCAGGAAACCAAAACTCTAAACCCTAAATTCGAAATACTAAACAATATCAAATGTTCAAAATCCCAATGACCAAAAAGGTTTTGAGCTTTGAATTTAGATATTGGAATTTGTTTAGGATTTGGTGCTTGGGATTTAGGATTTAAACTCCTGGGTTTCTTTGTTGAGTTTCCTCGTTTCACTCCCAACAAGCCTCGCAATGACATTAAACGTGGTAAATAACAGCCACCTCATCGCAATCAGGGAATTTAGGACAGCGGTAGCACTCCCCCCACACCTTACGAGGCAATTCCGCCTTGTCAATTAATTTAAACCCATGTTTTTCAAAGAAAGACGGCTCACGGGTAAGAGAAAAAACAGTGGGGATGTCTAAAGCCTTAGCCTCATCGAGGCAAGCACGGACAAGCGAAGAGCCAATTTCCTGATTCTGGCTGCCCTCCTCCACAACCACAGACCTGATTTCAGCTAAATCAAGCCACATGACACGCAGAGCAGCACAGGCGACAACTTTCTCTTCATTCCTAACCACAAAGAAATCTTTAATACCCTCATATATCTCGCTTAAAGCGCGAGGTAACACATCACCCTTATCAGCGAAGTGATTAATCAGGCGATGCATTGTAGCAGCATCACTCACCTTTGCTTTATCAACCTTCATGCTATTCTTCCCACCCTTAATTTTTGCCATAACGAGCTATAGAAATAGCTCGGCGGGTGAATCCTCAGGAAACGAGTTACATATTGGCTAAGCTTCACCATGATAACTTGCTCCTTTTTCACAGACAAATTAACTTGTCCATCAAGGCTAAGCATGGCCTCCTCCCTGTCAGCAATGCTTAATTCAACCACGCTCTGTGATAATAAAACCAGAGCATAATTTAAACAGAGATGACACGCTACCGGCATGAGAATTATTTGATTGGATTGGGGATAAAGAATCGGCCCCCCGACTGCCAGACAATAGCCGGTGCTACCGGTAGCCGAGGCAATAACAACACCGTCCGCTCGATATGTGGTTAACTCTTCACCATCAATTTTCGCCTTTATGTGAATCAATCGAGCAATAGGACTCCGCAGTACAACATCGTTCAGAGCATGAAAACTTTCACCGTCAACGTTGGCTTCAAGCATAGCCCTATCATCGAACCAGCCCTCACCATCAATCAGGCGAGGTAGGTTGGACAAAGCCTCATCGGCACTTAATTCGGCAATAAATCCCAGTTCACCCAAATTTATACTCAGCAACGGCACCGACAAAGGAATAATAACTCGTGCCGCATGAAGGATAGTGCCATCACCACCAATGCTGAGGATTAAATCTGAGCCAGCTACTTGGGCTCTGGCCTCGTCTTCATCCCAGGCAGAGCAATGCCAGCAGGTAACTCCCTTGGTGGACAATAACCCTTCCAGCTCGCCAACCAAATTTCGAGCTTTCTCCAACTTGGGATGATATAAAATACCTATCCTCTTCACAGACAAATCAACTGTAACATCGTCAAATTTTAGCGTCAACTTTTCACTGTCATTGCGAGCCCCTTTTTACTATCATTCTGAGGAAGCCCTTCGTTTTTAGTCATTCTGAGCGTAGCGAAGAATCTGGTACAGTTCAGGGTAAACTCCGTGACCGAAGAATCTCCCTCAGACCCTTCCCCTTCACTTCGTTCAGGGTCAGGGTGACAATAAGGAGATTATCATTGCGAGCCCCTTTTTACTATCATTCTGAGGAAGCCCTTCGTTTTTAGTCATTCTGAGCGTAGCGAAGAATCTGGTACAGTTCAGGGTAAACTCCGCGGCCGAAGAATCTCCCTCAGACCCTTCCCCTTCACTTCGTTCAGGGTCAGGGTGACAATAAGGAGATTATCATTGCGAGCCCCTTTTTACTATCATTCTGAGGAAGCCCTTCGTTTTTAGTCATTCTGAGCGTAGCGAAGAATCTGGTACAGTTCAGGGTAAACTCCGCGGCCGAAGAATCTCCCTCAGACCCTTCCCCTTCACTTCGTTCAGGGTCAGGGTGACAATAAGGAGATTATCATTGCGAGCCCCTTTTTACTGTCATTGCGAGCGAAGCGTGGCAACCTCAAGAAAGCAAAACTCAAAAATCAAAAGGCAAGAATAAGTCAGAAGTCAAGGATCAAAATGAGGAAGGTTTTTACATTGTTAATTTGTCATTTTGACTTTTTATGTTTGATTTTTGATATTGGTCGGGGTTTAGTGCTTAGAATTTAGGATTTCAACCCTGAGATTGCTCCGAATTAGTCGTTATTTGTCATATCACCATCCGATGGTCTAGAATACATTTGTTCAAATGGGTGCTTTTGAAGATTTCGTCGACATAATCAGAAAGACTGAGGCAATGCAGGAGATTCTGAAGAACCTGGTCGACGAGCCTGCAAAGTTGCTAACCAGCATTTGTGAGGAATATGAAGACACCGACAAGCCGGTGCCTGACCACCATCTCCTTCTAGTAGGACAAACTGGAGAGACAGCGGTGAAAGTGCTTCTCTCGGCAAACATGATTACCAAGGAAACCGGACAATTCTCCCTTTATAGCTACAAGCCCACTGAACTGGGGCTCACGTATTGTAAAAAATTGCGTGCCGAGCAAACACGCCCCGAAAAGCAACCTGAAGTTGTATAACCTTATCGATACTCACGCTCACCTTGATGAATTGCAAAATCTCGATTCTACACTTGATAATGCCCGGGAAAAAGGCATCGTCGCCATCATAGCCGTAGGCTCAGATTATCGCTCAAACATAAAAACGCTGGAGGTTTCTCAGAAATATCCCTCCTTCGTTTTCCCAGCGCTGGGATTGCACCCCTGGCAATTAGGCGAGCTCAATTCTTCCCAGGTCAATGGTGAACTGGAATTCATCGAGCAGAATATCGCCCAAGCAATTGCTATCGGTGAGATAGGACTGGATTACGACAAGAGGGTGGTAAGAAGAGCGGCTAAGGAATTTCAAAAAGAGGTGTTAGCACGCCTTTTACAGTTAGCTAAGAAATACGCTAAGCCGGTAAGTCTTCATACCAGGTATGCCTGGAGAGATGCGCTACAATTAGTCCAAGATGCTGGCACAGCCGAAGCTGTTTTTCACTGGTTTACTGGCTTTTCCAGTGTCCTCAGGGATATAATTAACGGCGGTTATTATGTTTCCGCCACTCCTGCTGCTGAATATCACGAAGAGCATAGGAGGGCAGTTAAGGAAACGCCAATGGATAAGTTGCTTCTAGAAACCGACTGTCCGGTATATTATGGCCGGGGGACAAAATATCGTTCCGCTCCTGGTGACATAACCAGAAGTCTCGGCGCTGTCGCTCAGCTCAAGGGAATTGACGAGGCTACAGTGGCTGAGCACACTACCAGGAATGCCATAGAGTTCTTTTCCTTAAGAATGCCATTGCCTTAAAATGTCATTGCGAGCGAAGCGAAGCAATCTCAATCCCTATTGAATTCCGGAAGGAGAACTGATGCTAACAATAAACGGTGAAGCTGACTTTGAAAAAGATGTCTTACAATCAGGAGTACCGGTTCTGTTGGATTTCTGGGCAGAGTGGTGCGCTCCCTGCCTCGCCGTTGGCCCTATTTTAGAAGCGATGGATACAGAGTATCAGGGGAAGGTGAACTTCGCCAGACTTAATGTGGATGGGAATAGCTCCATCGCCGCCAGATATGGCATTGCTGCCATCCCCACCATGCTCGTTTTCCACAATGGTCAGCCCGTTCAGCAAATCGTTGGTTTAAGACCAAAAACGCAACTCAAAGGAATCATAGACGAAGTCCTGCAAAGCATTAAGTAAACAGCCCGCTGAGGAAATCAAAATTATCAGGAAGGAGAGCTAATAACAGCGGAAATCCCTTCATCACTGTTGCTGCCACCGCAGACTGCGCCACCGCAGATTCCACGCTGGGCACAAATTTGCACAAGATGGCAAGCACGGCGGCACACAGCATGCTTCCCATAAAAGCCCCCAGAATACACCCGAGCAGCCTATCCAGCCAGCCAAAGGGCAAAACGTGAACCATCTTAGCCACAAACCAGCCAGTTACACCAGCAACGATTACCGTGACTATAAGAATAATGGCATAGGCAGCTATCTCTGCCCATGCAGCACCCTCCGAGGAAAAGTTTAAGGCAAGCGGTTGATAAAAATACCCCGCCAGCACTATTCCTCCTATCAAGCCTATGATCCCGAATAATGCCTTGATAAATCCTTGCCACAGCCCTAGCAACCCGAATAGAACGGCAACAACTATGATGGCTATATCAACCCAGTTCATCTCTTAGATTATAACAGCACCCGTGTCAAGTGGGTATACCGCAAGGAACACCCCTTGAGAACATCTCATTGCCTATCCACGCCTCATTATTCAGGGGAAGAAGGTAGTTCAAACTCAGCCAGCACAGGCAGATGGTCTGATATTGTTAGGGTATCATACTGCCTTACACAATGCTTCCCTAAGGTAATGTTATTCGCTAGGAAGATATAATCAATAGTTCTATCGGGCTTTCCTACGCCGGGGTCGTTGGGAAAGTGCGTGAACCATTGTTCACAGTCGGGGCTATTAACTTCTGACAAGCTGGGCACAGCCTGGTATTTTTCAAATAAGGACTCTATTTCTGTTTCCTGGTTATAATATTTTTTCTGTTCTTCCTGTAATAGGCTATAGGCTTTGCCAGGAGGTAGCGAATTGAAATCGCCTCCTATAATCCAGGGATAGCCCTCTTGGGTCAGGTTCCCTAAAATAGATTCTACTTGATTAACTTGTCTTTCCAGGACGTTGGTGCCCTGTGCAAAAGCTTCTAGGTGTGTGTTCAACACTACGAAATCTGTAGCATTTTCTACAGGCATATGGACTTCCAAAACGGCCCGCTTTAAGTTAAATTCGCGAGTTACCGGTTGGGGCATCAAAGGCAATTGATAGCGAGTAGCCTGTGTTATCCTATATTTAGATATAATAGCTATTTTCAGCCCCACAGCTCCCATAATCCGTGGGTGAGGAACAAAAGAAGCTTTCCACTCAAATGCAGAAGCGTAGCAGCTATACTCTTCAGGTAGTAACGATAATAGGCGAGCCAGTTGGTCTTCATAATCTGTGCGTTTCGCTCCATCATCAACCTCTTGCAACAAAATAATATCGGGCTTTTCATCCTGGATAATGCGAGAAACTTCATTGAAGGTCTTAGTAATATCTTCTGGCGAGGGTCTTTCGTCAGGTCCGGAACCATCTGGTAAATCATAGAAAAAGACATAATTCTTGCCTGCCATAAATTGCACATTCCAATTTAACACCTTCAGTTTCTGCCCTGGTTTTAAAATAGGTGCTTGGTCAGAGCAAATTACGGGCTCTGATTGCACCTCAGCAGGATGATAAGTAACTAGCCATACCCAGGCTGAAAATGATACAAGGATAATTCCTAAACTTATCAGAATCCATTTAGTAACCTTTCTAAGTTTCATAAATTACCTCTCAGGTACATTTAGAATTCCCCAGCGTCTTGATTCCTCATCCATGGAATCGTGTTTCGTTGCCTTTTCTGCAAACAGGCTGTTACCTGCCTGTGCCACCCATAGTAAATCATATCTGCGCACGAAGAGCAACTCGGACCAAGTTTTCAGAGGAGAACTGTCCATCTGTAACTTGAGGGAAAAGACCTTCTTCTCCAAGAAGTTCATCTCGAATAGCAGTAACCGAGAGACCTTTTTTCTCAAGCTGCTTTGCTCTCCGAGACAAGTCCTCGAAGTATTCTATACATGTTCGAAGGGCCTTGCGGCCATCCTGTACCACCCTGCCCGGGGCGGTAAATAGAATAAGTCTGTCGGTCTGGAGAGCAACGAGCTTTTTCATTGACCTTATAATCCCCGCGATATCCTCCTCAGGTCGGATAACCTTTGGCTTTTCCGAAACAAAAAGGTCTCCCGAAAAGCACCAGCCTTTTCCCGGTTCCACTAACGCCACGTGTCCGTTACAATGCCCAGGAGTCTCTACCACATCAAAATGGAAATGGTCTGTTTCTACTTCCTCGGGCAAACAATCCACTTCAGTGGGCTCTGGATAGCCCCAAACTGTCTCCTGATATGGGTATAATTTGGGAACTTGGTTGATAAGAGGAACCGATTCACGCGGTGCAAATATTTCGATGCCAAATTTCTGCTTCAGAAGATAGTTGGCACCGATATGGTCTTCGTGATAATGCGTGTTTACGGCGAACTTGAGATTTTGCCCCTCCAGAAATTTCACCAACTCCTCAGCCGTATGCTTACAGCCAGTATCAATAAGAAGCCCGTCAACAAGGTACGCCGCAACCCAGTAAAGCGGTTTCCCTCCAAACTCACGGCTCATCTTGATTTGAATAACTTCTTCAAACTGGTTGACTTCAATCATATTACTTCTCACCCCAACTTTTAGTCTTACCCGACAACAGCGGCGTGGTAGATAACGTCTTGCGGATAAAAGAAGTTGCCGAAGACAACTTAGGGGAAAGTGCGCAGCACAGTGGCTTTTTATCCGCTGTTAGGCGATGCGGCGGCATTGTATTTACAAACTTGCGAATCACTTGTCCACTACGTTTTCGTTCATCAATGACTCATGCTTCCTGTTTAGGCCACTTCAATGCATACCAGAATATCAGCGCTGTGACCACGACCGTTGAACCAATAATCAATATTTGGTGAGCAGATGGATCTGCCAAATGCTCAATTAAGTGAAAGATGTTGAGAGCCGTAAAGACTATGCCCAGAATCATATTTGTCCAGCGATTCGCCAAATCCTTTAAGGTCACGGAAAGCACAGCCATCACCAACGGAACCCACCAGAAGAGTGCCATAAATAAGAACATCCCCGCACTAATCTGCATCTCCCCGCTTTGCTCCATAGCGCCCGGTTCCATAAAAGCCAACACACTGTGGGCTGACATGGCCACTGCCATAAAGATCCACAGTACTGAAATCCTTATCTTCCATCTCAAGATTCCCATAATTTATTTACCTCCTTTCTTTTGATTTGCCGCCGCTTCGCCTAACTGATTTTGGCCGGCCTCAAGGACAAGGGAGCGACCGCAGAGTTCGCCCCCCCACCTTACCAAGGTGACCGCCTGGCATCGGGATTGAGCTGACTTAGTCGTGTTCCTATGGCATTAACATGAGAACTTCGACTTCGTGACTCTGCTCCACCACCTCCCATTTCGGCATGAACGCCTGTATCTCTGGGTCTGCCATTGCCTTCTCAAAAAAGGCTGCCATCTCGCCGAAGTTATCCCACTCCACCTGGAAAACGATGGTATGCAGAGCATCACCTCCACCAATGAACGGGCGGTAGGTTTTCATGGGAAGCTTCTCCCGAGGCACTCCCGCCAGGCGACTCACGACAGCCATGTATTTTTCTAGAAGCTCCATTGCCTCTACCATCTTGCCAGGCAGAATTTTCATAATGCCTTGCTGCATTACTTTCATCACTTCTCCTCCTTTCTGTTAGCCTTTCACACCACTAACTCTTTCTTTCGAAGGCTTGGCTTTGCAGAAAGTGCTAACGCAGCTATCCACATCGCAACCCAAACATACATGACAGGAGCATATGGAGCCCAGAGAACGATGGCCGAACCTAGACCGATTCCGCCCAAAACTAGGATTGTGAACCAAGCCCATTTCTCTGCTCTCCTGAGCGGGATTACGGCAACTATGGCTAAGGATACGAGAGCAACCAAGTGATATACTCCAAAGAACTGGACTGCCATTGTCAGAACTGCTGACTCCTTGGCAGTTGTTCCCATCATTGCTGCCCATGTTTGAATAAAGCCCTCAGTTGCCGCAATTGCCCAGATGCTTTCAAAAACAGCGTATGCTGCGATGATGCAAATCAAGATAGCCGCGGCATTCAGCTTTTTCAATTTAATCACCCCCCTTTCGGATTTCGGGCTGTTGAAGTAGGACGAACTAACCTCTCCACCACCCATACGGGAGAAGCCAGCTTTCGTTTAGCATAGGCATCATCTCCTTCCTTCATATTCCCATTACAGAGAAAGTAACGTGGGGCGAATTTCGGTTAACTTGTATACGAACTTATTTCCCTTTGTCCTCATTACATCTCAAACATTCCCCTGGCTTGAGCTTGTTAAATTTCACCGCATTCGTCCCTGTAGGAACAATAGCGGCACATCCATGAAGGGCATCTCGGAAGCTGGGCTACTGAAGTCGCCTTTTCCAGAAGCTCTATGCGGCGTATCGCCTCAGCCTTTATGGCACCCAGGTTTCTGAACGAAACATCATAGACCATCATCTTGGCACTCTCATCACCGATATTGGCATAGTAAAGGAACAGCCTGCCTTTAGGATGGTCTGTTAGCGCACAATCAAAGCCCAGGCGATAAAAATAATGAGGAAATGATGAAGGAAGCCGCCCCCGTTCCACAAGTGATCGAAACTTAGAGATTCGCACCATAGTGGGCAGGCCCTGGCGGAGCCGAACCAGATCGCTGAGCGAAGCATGCTGAATTGGAACATTTTCCACTTCCCCGGGAGAACCAAATTGAATCGTTCCCTTAAGGGCACCCGCAAAGCCCATCTCATCCATAGAGCGGAGAGATTCTCCCTTTTCCTCAGCCAACTCATCTTCCGAGACAACTTCCTGCGATTTGCGACGCTCGAAATATGCCAGGCGGGGAAAGACGAGGTCGTTAGTGCGAAATAGCCGCGATGGCTTTGGCTTGCCAAGCATGTCCAGCAGTCGCTGGCGGGTAACCTCATCAACTTTAACTTGGCTGGCTAACTCAGCGATTTTGTGTGATGAGGGCACCGAGCTGGTGCCACAGTCACACACTGCGGAATAGTCACATCCCCTGCCAAACCAGTCACATACAGGCAAGTTGCTGGGGTTGTTTGAGATGAGCGCCTGAATCAACAAGTCTCGCCTGCGACGCATCTCTTCCCGAACTGCTTCCAAGCTGGGAAAGGTGACATGATAGGCGGTAAGGGGAACTGTAGCCGATTCCCCCGCACCCTGCCGTTCATAAATGACAATCTCTCCCTCACCAACGTTGACCATGGCACAATACATACCTACTTGCTCAATGTAGGTCGGCCTTTGCTGAAGTAAGCTTTTTCTTTTCGCCAGCAGTGAAGTCGTCTTAACTTCCACCGGAACATTTTCGTAAATATCAATCTTGCCCACCACGCCTTCAGCCTCAACAAATTGCTCCAGATACTCCTCGCTGGAAACAGCAAAACCAAAAAGCTTGTGAAACCCGGTCCCCTTCCACATAAGCTGCTGTTTCTCCAGAGGAGGGGTGATCTCAGGATGCTTTCTGCGGAAATAAGCTTGCTTCAAATTGGTTAAGTCAGTTACCGAGACGCGAGAGGGAGGGCGACGCTCCTGTAGCTTCTCCATCACGGCGTCCTTGACCGAACGGTTAGCCTCGATGTGGGACACATAAGGTACGATATTAAATGCGGTCATCTTTCAGTCAGCCTACATTATAGTATCTTGCAAGAATAACTTCATCATGTTGTATTCGTTCAGACGATTAATGGCACTCGCCCTCTTTCATTGTCATTACGAGGAGCACCCCTCTCGTCATTGCCGGGAAACCCTGAACTCAAAGCACTAAACCCTAAACAAATCCCAATATCTAAATCCAAAAGCGTTAGGTTATTCGGATTTTGGTCATTTGATATTGTTTAGTATTTCGGATTTAGCATTTAGAATTTGGTTTTTCAGCGGGATTGCTGCGCTTCACTCTCAATGACCTAGAGGAGACTCTCAAATAACACTGAGAGTTTGCTTACCCAATTCTCACTGCCATGCCTTTAGACGGCGAAAAGCTTCAAGCTTCTCTTTGTCCCTGATTTTGGCTTTATCCAGAGCTTGAGCCAGAAACTGGATGCTGCTATCGTAAGTTCTCCTGTCCACAGGGTAAGGATGACCATCCTTACCGCCGTGAGCGAAGCTATAGCTTGCCGGGTCACGCAGACTGACCGGTGTATTGTACACCAGCACCGAGATAAGGCTGAGGGCGCGAAGTGTCTTTGGTCCCACACCTTCAAGCCCAAGCAGTGATTCGAAATTCTGCGGCTGGCGCTCGTAGGCAATGGTGAAAATCTTGCCCAGCCTGTCAGGGTGGATGTCCTCCATCGTGATGTAAGGTCGTCGAGGCAGGTTCAGAGTTTTCAGCTTATTTAGCTGAGCCACAATTTTATATGGCTTTTCCTCGGTGGCAACTTGAGCGATAACATTCCTTGCCTTTGTGCTCTCTGAAGCCACCAGATTCAGCGCCGCACCTCTACCCTGAGAGCAGATAGCTAACTCAGGCTCACAAACAAAATCGGTAACCTTCTCCCCCAGCCAGTGATATCGCCGAGCATAGCGGTTAATTTCATTCATGCCCTGTTGAATAACTGCCCAGGAACCCTCATTACTGAAGAAGAAAGTATGGTGATAGAGCTGGTAGCCATCTTGAAGGGCTGAATTATCCACTTTAGCTGCCATTCGGCTGGCATAAACCAGAGGTGACGGATTCACCTTTAACAGATGCCCGGAGTTTTCTATTTCAGCAGGAGTCTTTCGTGAAGTCCTTCCTTTGCCGCCGGCAACGAATAGGCCGAGTTTTTCCCCCAATCCTCTCATCCCCTCTTTCAGAGCGCCGCAGACGGTTGTGGTAACGCCGCTGGAGTGCCAGTCATAGCCCAGAACGCAGCCAAGGGCTTGAAACCAGAAAGGGTCAGAAAGGCGACGAAGCATCTCTTCAGCACCAAACTCATCAACAATGACAACAGTAATCTCCCTGGCAAGCTGAGACATCCGTTCGAACAGCCACGGAGGCACCTTGCCATAATGTAACGGCAAATTGGCAACCCCGGTCCTTTGCGCTGAATTAGGCATTTCCAGGGATATTATACAACAGTGTTACCCGGCGATATTGTGCGATGAGGCTTGAAGTTAGAACAAAGAACGAATTTCGTAAGACTAAATCAAGGTTGTATCTACTTGACAAAGAAGCTCAGTTAGCATCCAATATATCTGGATGCCCCAAGCATATGTGGCTGTATAATTGAGGAATTGCCGCAGTGGAAATGCTCTATGCCGCCTTACTGAGTATAGCCGCTTTCTGGCTGGGTGCTTGCCCGTTTTCATTGTGGGTTGGGCATTGGCTTCTGGGTAAAGACATCAGGGATTATGGGGATGGAAATCCCGGAGCCACTAACGTTTTCCGGGCTGGAGGTTATAAAGCAGCTAGCCTCGCCCTGAGTCTGGACATAGCTAAAGGTATGCCTTTCGTAGTCCTGGCATATTTATTCCTTGGATTTCCTGACATAATAGTTATGATAGTGGCAGTGAGCGCAATAGTGGGGAATGCCTTCTCGCCCGTGCTCGGTTTGAAAGGCGGTAAGTCAATAGCCGTTACCTATGGCGTCCTTCTGGCATTACCCCAGCATGAGATGCTGGTATTATTTGCAGTGTTTATGACCTTGGGCTTTCTCACCCTGGGGAGTAACTCATGGGCAGTGATGCTTGGTCCAGTGGGCTCTCTGCCATACCTGGTAGCCACCGAGGCATATGTGGTGGCATCATTGTTTATGCTATGCGTGCTGGTCATATTTGGCATAAAACAGTTTGAGGAACTAAAAACCGGGCCCAGAATAACAGGTGGACTCATCGGTGCATTCCAATCAAGGCGGCGGCAAGCTTAGGTTTGGACATACAGGGCTAGGTGTATGCTATATCAGGTGATAATAGCCGCTGGGCTGGTTAGCTTTGCGCTTAACATTATCCTGAATTTGAGGAGCCTCAAGAAGGTGCATGGTAACAATAAGATACCCAATCCAGCACCTTTGGTCTCTGTTCTCATACCGGCCAGGAATGAGGAACAAAACATTGAGTCCTGCCTTGGGTCCCTGCAGAAGCAGGACTACCCCAATTTTGAGGTTTTAGTACTGGATGATAATTCATCAGATAACACAGTTAACATCGTGGGTCGGATAGCGGCTGAAGATAACCGTATTCAACTGATCAAAGGTAAACCTCTTCCTGAAGGGTGGGCAGGTAAGCCTTTTGCCTGTTCCCAACTTGCCCGGAAAGCCAGAGGTTCCTGGTTATTGTTTGTTGATGCTGATACCATACATGCTCCTCACATGCTACGCGGTGTGCTTGCCCTGGCGCTCAAATTCAGACCTTCGCTACTTTCCGGATTTCCTCGCCAGTTGGCTACTTCCTTACCGCAGAAAGTGGCAATCCCGGTATTATACTTTGTCATCCTGAGCTGGTTACCATTGTGGTGGCTCCAGCGCTCTAAAAAATCCAGTCCATCTCTAGCCATTGGGCAGTTCCTCATCTTTCCTAGAGAAGAATACTGGCGCATTGGTGGACACGAGGCGGTAAAGTCCAGGATATTGGAAGATGTCTGGCTGGGAGTTGAGGTAAACCGACATGGTGGTCGACATCTGACAGTGGATTTATCATCTGTCGTTTCGTGCAATATGTACCGAAGTCCAGGGGCGATGTGGGAGGGATTTACCAAATGGATTTACTCAGTGGCATCGTTATCCCCGGTAGCACTGGTTGCACTTATTATGGCCGGATACGTTTTCTTTTTGGCTCCATTCTACTCGCTTTGGAAAGTTCTATTTGTGGTATCTACTTCCGCTGCCTGGCGAGATATTGTTATCTTCCAGGTGGCTACAATACTGTTTATGCGCCGTCTGGTTGATAATCGTTTCAAGGAGCCGGCTGTTTCTACCCTGTTACACCCGATCGGGTTCTCCTTCCTTTTTTTGGTTGGTATCTATGCCGGGTCGCGGCGAGCAGTCAGAGCCGGTGTCCACTGGAAGAAACGGCTGTATGGTAGGGAAGCGCATGTGGAGTAGGGGCAGGTCAACGCCATTTGAACATGAATGGCGAAGGAATTTGATAAAGAAGCTAGCTATGGTCCTTGCAATCATTGCCGAGAGTCGAGATGAGCCTACATCGTTTGGTATTTGAATATCGACACTGTATTCTGCCATTGCTTCGCTCGCAATGACACAGGGTTACTGATAGATTTCTCAGCATGATAACCATAAACGGCGGGGCAAAGTCCGGAAGTGGAACCATAGTTCGCTATTCCGTTGCCCTGGCTAGTCTGCTGGCTAGAGAAATTAAAATACAAAATATCAGGGCGAAGAGGGATAAGCCGGGGTTAAGAGCACAGCACCTCAAAGTTATTCAGGCTTGCCAGGAGATGTGTCACGGCGTGGTAGCGAACGCTGCAGTAGGCTCTAAAGAGATAACTTACACCCCGGCGGAACGATTTAACGGTGGGGAATATGAGTGGGATATAGGGACAGCGGGGTCAACCACTATGTTCGCCCAGGCTCTCTTACCTCTAGCCTGTTTCGCCGAAAAGCCATCCAGATTCAGACTTAAAGGAGGGTTATTTCAGGACTTCGCTCCATCGGCCTATCACATGAAGTTCGTTCTCCTTCCGCTGCTTAAGCAAATGGGCATCCAGGCGGAACTGGAAATAATCCGCCCTAGCTATGTACCCAAAGGTGAAGGCATTATCGAAATTCAGGTCGAGCCAGTAGAGAAACTAAAGCCCTTGAACCTCACCGAGCAAGGTGACATCCTGAACATTAACGGAATTGCCCTCTCTTCACATTTGGAGGAGAAAAAGGTAAGCCAGCGGATGGCACAGGAATGCCGAAAAATATTAAGCTCTCAGGGTTATAAGGTTGAAATCCAGGAGATTTACGACAAAAGCTCGCTTCAGGAGGGAGCTGCCCTGGCAATATATGCCGGGACAAGCTCTGGCAGCATAATCGGTTCAGATAGGGCAGGAAGACCGGGAAGAAGGTCGGAGTCCATCGGAAGATATATAGCCCAAAACTTCATGGAAGATGTTAACACCGGCGCTGCAGTTGATAGGTATATTGCCGACCAGCTTATAATTTATGCCGGGTTAGCTGAGGGAACTAGCCGATATTCCATTCCCAGAATTACCGAACATATTGAAACAAACCTGTGGCTGATCGAGGAATTCCTCGGAAGTAGAGCAACGATTAGCGGCAATCTTATAGAGATAGAGGGAATCGGCTTCAAGTGGTGAGTGTCAAGCTAAAGAGGAATATTTGATGGGGAGCTTGCTTCTCATATAGAGGCAGAAATAAGCAGAGTGTAATTCTGCCCCCGAATAGAAAGGTTGTGATATAATTTTCACCTAGAAGATGCGTAAGACGCAGAATGGAGGAGGGTGAGAAATTTATGGATTACACCATAGTAGTGCGTAAAGTGGAGTCTGGTCGTTATATCGCCAGCTGCCCTGTCATTCCCGAATGCCATGCTCAGGGTGATACCTATGAAGAAGCCATTCAAAATGCCAAGGAATCACTTTCCCTTTGCATAGAATACATGCGTGAGCAGGGCCAAGAACTACCTCAGGAAATGGGCAGCGAAAAAGTGGCAGTATCGGGATGACGAAGCTGCCAGAACTTAAAACAGCTAAAGTCATCACAGCTTTAAATAGACTGGGATTCCACGAATTAAGGCACAAGGGTGGGCACGCTATCTACCGGCATGAGGATGGCAGATGGACGACTGTGCCGATTCATCCTACCAAGAGTGTTGACCCTGACTTTCTAGCTGATATCCTTAAGCAAATAAAAGTTACACCAGAAGAGTTTCTGAACGCTATTAGGAGGCGCAGATAAGGATAAGCAATGGAGAGCTTGATTAACCGTGCAGCAAGTGACTTGGTGGAAAGCAAATATGCTATTGCGTTAACCGGAGCAGGTATGTCCACTGAGTCAGGAATACCCGACTTCAGGGGACCAAAAGGGCTCTGGACCAAGCAGCCTGAGGCGGAAAGAAGAGCTTATCAGACTTATGGGAAGTTCCAGCAGAATCCAAAAGAATATTGGGAAGAAAGATTGAGCAGCCCTTCTTTATTCGGAGATCTAGGAAAAGTAGCACCAAATCCCGGTCATTACGCTTTAGCTGAATTAGAAAAGATGGGAATTTTGAAGTGTGTGATTACCCAAAACATTGATAATTTGCATGAAAGAGCAGGGAGCAAAAGGGTCCTTGATTATCATGGCAATGCGTTCAAACTCAGGTGTGTTTCCTGCAATGCTAGATATGATTTGGAAGAGTATGATTTGCAAGAGCTAAGAAACGAGGGCGGATTGCCACCTCGTTGTAAAAAGTGTGGAGGAATAGTGAAAGATGATATCGTCCACTTTACAGAGCCAATACCTTCAGATATCGCAGAGGAGTCGGAGAAAGAAGCATTAAAATGCGACCTGATGCTTATCTGTGGAACATCGGCGGTGGTCTACCCCTTTGCCAATCTGCCCCTGATGGCAAGATCCCACTCTGGAACGTTACCTTCAGGACTTCACGTCACCGGTTACAGAACCACTGTGAAAATAATCGAGCTGAATGCAGAGCCAACACCGCTTACTCAGGAGGGAATCTCAGATTACCTGATTCAAGGGAAGACCGGCGAGATATTGCCCCGGATAGTTGATGAGGTAAAGAGAGCTTCCTAGAGGCAACAACTTTTCTTCCAATAAGCTACTCAGGTAATGATAACCGCTTCTCCAACATTTGTGCTATAATTTAGATATGGCGGAATTGCAAAACATTATAGTTGAGAAAAAGGAGGGAATTGCCAAGATAATCCTGAATCGTCCCGAGGCTATGAATGCCATAAATAATGTAATCATTGATGAATTCTGGGCAGCCACTGAGGACGTGAGGGTTGACGATGAGACAAAGGTGGTGATCATAACTGGTGCAGGC
>Ga0315543_1001347_pt1 | contig 26916 bp, 15 predicted proteins | sample SalMarSW160210MG_2_FD_203098 | JGI IMG/M metagenome (GOLD analysis project Ga0315543, IMG submission 203098) | Salt marsh sediment microbial communities from the Plum Island Ecosystem LTER, Massachusetts, United States - Salt Marsh Sediment SW1601-210 ... | reverse complement strand
ATACTCCCCGAAGTAGACATAGTTGTCATCGGATGCTGATTCATCCATGTTAGCCGGAAGAATATAGGACGGCACATAATTCGGCATGCCGGTCCCAAGATGATCGAGAAAGTCGTAGTTGCCATCTCCAACCAGGAGCACTGCCGACGGAGGAGGTGACGGTAACGAGTCGTACGCATACTTGAAAAAATCCCGTATGGCCGTGGGGTCATACAGGCCGTAACCAAAATTGTCCATGATATCTTCAACGCTCACCACCGTAATGGAATACCCTTGCGCTCGGCGATAGTCAATGTACTCGTGGAGAGATTCCTCGAACTCTTTTGACGTAACGATGAGTAAATCAATCTGTGCCGAAGCTGTGCGAAGATCGAATGGGTTGGCCTGTGCAATGGATAGGGGTGTCAAGGAATGTGGAATCGTGCCCAAATAGAAGCGGTTAGCGCTTCCCGCTTCGAGGTCGACATGAAACGTTACTACCCCACCGGCGCGTTCATAGCCTGTAAGGGCAACCGGGTGAAGCGGGTCCGAAATGTTCAGTATCACCATCGGGAAGCTGAAATTGTCGATTACTTCTATCTGAGCCGATCCCGCGAAAGTTCCGAGAGGAATATCAAGTTTTTCGCCGGTGGGCACCAGTCGACTTGAATATTCGAGGTTCATGTAGTCGAAGTATGGCGGAGCGTTTAAATTAGGCCACAACATCAGGCGTATCTCATTGAGGCCGTCGACCAGGGCGGCGGTGCGGTAGCTGCAATTGAACCCATTACAGGATTTTTCCAACCCCCTCACATCGTTCACATATAAGTCCATAAACCCAAACGAGTCCCCTGGGTCGGAATTGTCGGAGGTTCTCCCAAACAACCAGATGTTTGCAGTATCCCCTTCAACAACCCCAGGGGTGGGCACAAAAAAGGTCAGCTCCGGCTCGTTCGTCCAGTACCAGGTATAGTAATCGGTTATCCCGCCATCGTTCTCACGCAGCAGAAGGTTATCCTGCTCCGAGTGGACGCGCCGCTGAAAGGTGGTGATTATCGTATCCTCAGAACCGTTGGGAACAGCATCGATCTGGTTCATGCGCAGGCCGGCGCCCGGAAAGCCGGAGACAGCCAGCCAGTATATATTACGATCGGTGTACGGATTGTTTACAAATCTTGGGATGGTATCCCCCCGATAGAGCCACCGGTCAACCGACTCACCATAGAAGACAATGTAATCGCTACTGTTGAAAGCGCCGTCCCCCCCATCTTCGACCATGATTGAAATTTCCGTAAAGACCGGACGCTGTTTGCTGTTGTGTACCTCCAGCGGCAACCCCCCCCCGTTAAACAGATGTATGGAATCAGAAGACAGGTTATCCAACACCAGTCCTGCTTGTTCAAGCTGAGCACCGCTGACTTTATAAAGACCGGTTTGATTAACGGCAATCTTGTACCAGGTTGAAACCGTCCCGAAGGGTCCCTGGGCGATCTGGGCCAATTTAGCCAGGCTCCGGGAAGGCACTGGCCAGGTCTTGAATTGATCGAAGTTAGCCAGTATAGCTTTGAATATCCGGTCAAATTGGGGGTCGTTGGCAGGTGTCCCGCCTTGGGTCAACCCTCCGGTGAAACCAAGCTTCACACTGACCTCCCGGTACGTCGCCTTTCCCACAACCGGGAATACTCGCACCACGACAAATTGCCGCCCGCGCACTATGACGGGATCGGATACGACCACCAAAGGGTATGACTGAGACGATAATCTGTAACGCTCGCTTTCTTCACCAGCTATCGCAATCAGCGAGTCGCTCTGAACCGAAAGAAGAGCAACTGTGGCATCATAGGGAATACCGACATGTATGCTTTTGAAAAAGGTTACGGAAGAATCTGCTTCGATCCGTCTTTCGAGATCAGCGAAATGGGTTCTGACACGGAAGTGAAACTCGGCCCGGCTGGAAGATATAACGGTAACATCCTTGTTTACAGCATACCCCGGTGCGATTCCGACTAAAATGAGAAGGAAAGCTAAGAGTAACTTATACAAAGCAGCTTGCATCTGAATCCGGGTACTAAACCACGCCCCGGAAGCTGGTAAAATCATAGCAACGGTCTTGAGCCACTATGGCTCGTGCCTTCAATAATACGTTGTATTAAAAACTACAAGTCTTTAACCGTTATGCTATAACCTTACCTCCGTTTTGTATAAGTCATTTAAGTATGCAGAGTTCCATACAAAAAGTCAAGTAGGGAAAATACTTACCGCTATAACTGACTGCAATTTATCGGCCAAAACCTGATTGGAAATCAAAAAACTCACCTAACATTATAATCGATAATGAGTTGTAGAGACACAGAGGAGGTTCACACCCTGCTTTTGGCTACTACCTGTTGATTCGATGGATATCACAATCTATGAATCCCGCTTCACAGTAATGGTCGTTCAGGTGCGTTGGTTGTTTGAATTCAAAAGGTCAATACCAATAAATCCCAGCCTTGAGTTGAGTACTGATCTCCGAGGTCCAGTTCCACAAGCTTCCTGAATCTCATATACATGTCCCTACTGAGGTTGTGACACAAGTCCATTGTCATCGCGAGCGACCGGAGGGAGCGTGGCGATCTCAATTGTGCATCTGTATTGGCAACAAGAGATTGCCACGTCGTTTCGCTCCTCGCAATGACGAATTCGGGAGCTTGCGCAATCAAGAATTATTCTTTTGTCACGGCCTCCTACTGCTTCTGCTTCACCTTTACATTTTCCGGTTTCAGCGGCGCTAAGTCGCAGGTGAAATGGCGCAGCAGTGGCGGTTGCCTTAAGATTTTGTAACCGGCCAGAGAGTTTTTATTAGCAACGATTTGCTTAGCAGACTCGGCTACGTAATCGTAGTGGGAATTGGTGTACACTCTCCGCGGCAGAGCCATCCGCAGCAGTTCGCGCCGGGCGAGAGACTTTTCGCCGGTGACCGGGTCGATCCCTCCAAACATTAATGAACCCATCTCAACCGTCCGCACCCCTCCTTCTCGATAAAACTCCACTGTTAGTGCCAGGCCGGGAAACTGATCGGGGGGTATATGCGGCAGTAGAAGGCCGGCATCAACAAAGACCGCGTGTCCACCGGTCGGTTCGACAATAGGCATTCCTGCTTGTTTAATCTGCCGTCCCAAATAGGCTACCTGCTTGACTCGGAAATCCAGGTAGTCGAAGTCCATCACTTCCTCAAGACCCGTCGCCAGGACTTCGAGGTCCCTTCCTGCCAGGCCGCCATAGGTTGGAAAGCCTTCAACGATTATCATCAAGTCCGCAACACGGCGGTACAACTCTTCGTTGTTTAAGGCAATAAAGCCGCCGATATTGGCCAGACCGTCTTTCTTGGCCGACATCAAGACGCCGTCGCAGGCGTCAAACATCTCCGCGGCAATCTCCCGAATAGATTTGTCGCCATAGCCGGGTTCGTCACGCTTAATGAAGTAACAGTTCTCGGCAAAGCGGGCGCTGTCGTAAAAGAACGGAATACTATTCCTTTTACATATCTGGTAGACTTCATGGATATTTGACATCGAGGCCGGCTGGCCGCCGATAGTGTTATTGGTTACAGTCATCATGACCATAGCGATCTTTTCAGTGCCATGCTTATGGACAAACTGCTCCAGCCGGATAATATCCATATTTCCCTTAAACGGTAGCGGTTCGGGCGAATCCGATTCCGGGCATGGCAAATCAACGGGGACGCCCCCGGTGTGTATTGTGTTGGCGCGGGTAGTATCGAAGTGCGTGTTGTTTATGATATACTGGCCCTTTTTGAGGATAGTGCTAAACATCAAGTTTTCAGCGGAACGTCCCTGGTGGCAGGGTACAACGTACCTTTTTCTAAATATTTCTTGAACAGTCTTCTCAAACTTACGAAACGAACTGGCCCCAGCGTACGACTCATCACCCCGCATCAGGGCGCTCCATTGCTGAGCCGACATGGCTCCAGTTCCGCTGTCAGTCAGGAGATCTATGTAAACATCAGCCGCATCCAGCTTGAATATGTTGTAATTAGCTTCGATGAGCTTCTTTTCACGCTCTTCGCGGTTGAGAAGGCTGATAGGTTCAATTGACTTTATGCGGTAGGGCTCCGCCGGTTGACGATCATTTTTCATTGCTACCTCCTTGCCGTTGTGGTTTGGTTTCAGTAAACACGGAGGTTCTGTTACGTGACACGCTTTACCCTGAGGCGATGATAACTAAGGCCAAGATGGATGCAAGGGTAGAACCTATGGCCAAGCATACGCTCGATCAGGTGTAAGGCAGGAGATTTTGACTCCTGCCAATAATTGGCAGGTTTCGGGGAGACCTGCCCTACAGATTTCAGGTCAACATAGCAACTGTGATTGTGATCGAGGAAGTAGTCTTTGCACATGACGTTCATGTCGGTAGGCATCTTCCCTTCTATTCTCAATCGCCATCTGTTTGTTGGTTGTTGATTGTTTAACGCCAAACACATTCACTTAACTTTTTCGAATTCGCCAGTTGCTTTATTCTTTCTTACATTGTCAAAACAAAAATACTTTCCATTCATAGCGATGTATACGCCATGCGGTAGTGTTTGAACAAAGGCTAAAGCACTTCCTAAATTAAACAAACCATCGGAACTGCCAAATGCATAGGGGATCATGGCGCCTGTTAGAACGGTAGTTTTATTTTTTATTTTTTGTCCCAAAAACTTTGCGGTTTCTGTCATTGTGTCGGTACCGTGTACAATTACTATCTTATCTTCTTGGGAGTTCTGGCACTTTTCTGATACAATACTTCGATGGTAATCGGTCATTTCTAAACTGTCAATCATCATCAAAGTTCTTATTTTTACATCAACCCTAGATCTTCCTAGCTTTAACATCTTAGATACATGTGTATTTTTAAAAATCAACTCACCAGTTGATTCTTTATACTCCTTATCGAATGTTCCACCGGTTATCAAAATTTTAATCATCATGTAAAGCTACCTAAACACATAATATATTTTATTGGAAGCAATTCCTGTTTTCAGTTAATCCAACACCATACGCTTTCACTTAGTTACAGCCTACACCACCCTGGCATCAATCGGGTTCTTGTCATAATCGTTTGAGATGTGAAACTGTATGGGGGTGCGGGAGCCGTTCTGATCCAGCATATCGTTTACGCCGCTTTCAACATCGACGATCAGGGGAACCTGGACCATCATCAGATTAAGCTCTTGGCACAGATTTTCCTCGATGTAACTTATCGCTGCAAAAAGAGCTTTCATCGTTTCTTTGGGGGTAAGCAGAGAACTGTAATACCGGGGCAGGATTTTCTCCAACTCGTTATAGTCGCCGATTCCAGGACCAGCCAGATCTGCTTTCTTGTCCATTACTGTCATTTTGTCCTCTCCAATTCATTAATAAACTCTATTTCCATGCGCGCTAAAATACCACCATGCTGCAGAAATTGCAACTTCATTTCTTGGGAAATCTGTATTCCGATCCTGTGACCTGACGAGGCCGCACTTTCCTCCCGGCCCTGAGGTGTTGGCTATGTAGTAACAGCTTAGTGCATTTAAGTAACTACGTGACACCACGTTGACAACCGGGGTTTGATTCCTTATTGTTTTAATAATAGATAAGAAGCTACAACTATTTGTCTTGCTTCAATTATGACAAGCTTCACCAGGGACTCATACGGCTACATTATAAAAGCGTTTCTTATAAGCCCGCTCAACCGGAAAGCCTTTGACAGCTTCTTTGGGATATGTTACCAGTCTACGGTCGGCTACTTACGGTATCTTAAAGCTAAAGGTTTTCAGCTTCCACATGAGCACAGGACAGACGGAGATCCGTTGGCCGACCTTGCAATTGACCTTCTCGGAACGTTCCTGTACAGCAGCAGAGACCGGCCTTTTCCGGTCATCTTTAGCTACTTCAACAAGCTCGGATATGCCCAGCCATGCGAGGCCGATCCTGATGATCTCCTTCACCGCTTTACCGTTTTGCTTCGGGGGCACATTCGCCAGCAACTTGCTCGCCTCAAAGTCCAACAGGCCCCACAGATTGACCACCTCAAGCGGCGCTTCAAGGAGATTCTCAAAGATGTTCGGTTCAAGATACTGCCAAAAAGCCGCGGTGAAGAATGGATATATCTTGCTCAACATTGTGACGACCGGCGTAAAGAGCGACCTCTGTTGCCTTATGATGAGCTTCTTCAGATAGCTGAAAAGGCCTATCTCAACAGCCGAAGCCGCACAGACTGGTGCCTGGATATCTTTAAGCTTGTCAACGAGGCAACTCAATATCAGAATCTCGTAAAAAAGCACGAGCTGCTGGCGGCTATTGTGTCTGTGAACTCGAAATACGTCGAGGCCGACGGTCTGCAACCCGTTTGTCTCCCTACACCCGTAGAAGCGCTCTTAACGAAGACGATCGAGGAAGCTATTGTGGAAACGTTGTCTTGGCTGAAGGAGTCAGTCTTGGACAGGTTTATTCACAAGGTTAGAATTGATAGCGAGGAAGCTGAGAGATTCCAACAGGCGGCGGAGAAATACCTATCAGACCTTGCCCACACCGGCCAAACCGATTCTCTACCAGAGTATTTTCGCGAGGTTATGCCGGAAGGTAAACGCATTACGTACCTCAGTGACTACAAATACGTCTTTGAGACAACTATCAACCAAGCGGTGGAGAATTTCAAAGACCGCCTGAAGAAAAAATCCACAGTTTTGAAATATCGTGACTATTTTTAGAATGGGTAAAAATAAGAAAGGTGTAGCATGCACCCATCAGGCAAAGAGCTAAAGCGGTTTATCGAAAACAGGCTGGATGAGCTTTCGGTTCGGCGAATAAAAGAGCACCTCCAGCAGTGCGAATTCTGCCGCGAGTTCGTTGAGAACTACCGCCTGTTTGGACAGTCGCTTGACGATGCTGCTGAGGAAAGCATACCGCCTGAGGCACTCCAGCTTGCCGACCGGCTGTACAGCGATGCGCTCGCCGGCAGGATCATTTCTCTTGAGCCTCTGTTTTCAAAAGCTTCCGAGCCGAAACTCCATCTGGCGGCTGACGGCGAAAAGGAATTCAGGCCGCGAGTGCAAAATCTGACCACTCTTTACTCGGAAAACCCGGAGGTTATAATGCGGGTCATGCGCGATCTCGATAGTGGGGAAGATTACCTCCAGCTCATCAGCGATGATCCTGCGTTCAGCGCCCATGTTATGGTGCAAGTTCCTGAGCTTAAGCGGGAATTAATCACTGATGATAGCGGCCAGGCCATGCTGGAAAGTGGCTTTCTTGAGGTACCCGAAAAGCTCACCTGGCAGATCAAAATGCCGGAGGCGGTCTTTTCGTTAGAACCGCTGGTCTACGATCCCAACAAGACCGAGTATGCCAAGGACATCGTACTGGAAACAGAACGACAAGACAAAATCAAAGTCACTTTCGAGGGCAAGACCGAAGGCAAACAGATTTCAATCCGTATTCTTGAACTTGACGGCAAAACCGATTTTGGCCAGGTGAAGGTGAGCGTCTCACAGCGCCATGCCTCGGCTTTCAAAGATATAAAACGGGATGAGTCCCTATCGTTTGATTTAGTAGATACAAAGGATGTAATTAAGGTGCGCTTATACCAATAGGTCATGGCTCTAATGTGGGCGGCAGATGTCCTCATCTGCCCCATTTGTTGAGAACATATAAAATGAACACTTCACCTCTCCAATTCGCCAAAGACTTTGGCAAGCTCAAATCCGATCTTGCCTCCCAACCGGCGGCTGATCTTAAGTTGTTGCTGCTGATTGACTTCTGGCCAAGACTGGAACTATATCAGGGCAACAAGGCCTATCGAAGCTATTTTGACGAATACATCCCGCTGCTGTTGCATCTGATCTCGCCGGAAAGCCTGCATGACCTAACGCTGCCGGAGACGGAAGGAGTGTTGAATATCCTGCATTCTCTCGACAGAGGCGAAACAGCAAATCATGTCTCGGAGCTTCAGAAAAAGGTGCGGCTTGTCACCATCCAACTTGCCAAAAAGCTGTTTTATGTCGGCTGTGTCGAGGACGGCGTGAAACTCTGCGCCGAGCTGGTGGGTGGGGACAGCGTTATCTCCTCTGAATTCAATGAGTTAGACGATTTGAGCGAATTTGGCGCCTTGAAGGTCGTGTGCGACCGGTTCAAAGACAAAAGGCCTGAGTTATACGGAATCTTAAAAAGCATTCTCGATACCTGGGAGGGGGAGAGGGAGACTCTCTCCCACGATCGGGCTAACTGCCTCTTCGTGGAAAAGGACACTTACCCTGTCATTCCTGCGAAAGCAGGAATCCAGCAGTGGCGCGGTAGAATGCGGGTCCTGCAAGGCAAGGTCGAGCTATTGAGCAAATCAGCTAAAACAGATCAACTAGCGTTTGAAAACCAGATCAAGTCGCCTGACGACCCCTTCATTGGCGTCGCCTATGATTCGTTCAAGGCAGTGCGGCAGGTGTTCAAGGCTGAGGGATTTAAGGACAAGGCCGGCGCCTTTTACCATGCCCATTTCTCAATCAAGGCCGGAGGTGTACCGGGGCGTTCTGAAGGTGAACCGGGGCGTGGCTGCACACACACCTTTACCGGCGACTCAATTGGTCTTGCTTTCGGGCTGGTGAGCTACACCCAGCTTCTCAAGCCGGAAATCATGCGCCAGGAGCGTTTCATCGCCTCCGACGTGGCCTTCACCGGCGGCGTGGACGAAGATGGGTTGCTCACTCCAGTGAATGAAGAGACGCTTGGCGTCAAAGTGGAGAGAGCCTTTTTCTCACCCATCAAGTACCTTGCACTGCCTGAAGCGAATGTCGTTGCGGCTAAAGAGCACTTAGAGGAAATGAAGAAGCGGTATCACCGCCGCCGCCTGCACCTGGTTCCAGCAGAACGCCTGAACGAGGTAATAGAAAACCACAATGTGGTTCGCGCCGAGAAGGTCTGCATGGGCGAGTTTGTGGTCAGGAAGGTCTACCGTTACAGCCGCATGACCAAAGTCCAGGTGCCCCTGCTGGCCGCGCTGCTGCTGGTTTTCCTGGCGATTCTGTTTCCAAAATGGACGCCATGGTTTGACTGGCACATCGCCAAAATCGAAGTCATCGGCAACCGCTTCCGGACTTTGAATGCAGACGGACGTACGATTTGGTGGTCAGAAGAGTATCAAAGAACTCTTGAGCAGAAAGATTATGATGTACCACTACCAAATCCGAGGTTCTGGGCGGTAGATATTGACAAAAATAATCGAGATGAATTGTTCTTTGTCCCAGTCGATAAGAGATATCCGGGGATAATACAGCTTTTTGATGACAAGGGTGATATCTTATGGGAAAAAGAAGCATTTAGACTTACATCGTACCCGGGGGATAAGGCTTATGATAGTATTGGAATTGAGCAAATGGGTTTCTATCCGCCACCGGATATTATTCCATATGTGGATGACGATGATAACATATTTGTGATTACTGTTTCAGGTATCTCATTTCCATGGAGAGTACAATTATTGTGTTTCAATACCAAAGGAGATATTGTTTCAGGTCCATATATTTCGACTGTAGGTTCTCAACGCAAACCTCTTTGGCTCGATTATGATAACAATGGAAGTAAAGATCTATATCTGTTTGGCACAAACAATAGAGATAATGGTTCGTGCATTTTGGTGTTAGATCCCAAAAGCTTGTATGGTGTTAGTCCACCTTATAATAACGAATTATTCCTGATATCTAAAATGCCAAAAGGTAGCCAGCTTGCTTACGTTCGTATTCCTGAAACTCCTCTAAGTGACGAAATAGATGTGAGAAATAATATTGTCTTAACACAGTATTTCCCTACTACGAAGAGTTTTCAATTAACGGTAGTTGAAGGTACTAATTTAATCATTAATAACAAAAGATTGCGACTATATAATGCTGCTTATGAACTACCAGCTTTTTATTATGATTTGGATAGTAACTTAATTCCAATATCAATCAAGCCTGAGGATGGAGGCCCCGGACTATATTCTCAACTATTAGAAAAGACAAACAGACCAAAAGTGTCAGATTGGTCAGAGTTTTATGATTCACTCTTGTCTGAAGTAGTGGTTTATAAAGATTCTATCATTATTCATTATCAGGCAGCCGGTATTGATTTCTACAAAGAATAGTTCATTTACATAATTATTCCGTAATATTCTAATTATTTTTCTACAAAACAAGAAAATGGGAGATATTAATCTATTGTAAACAATTAAACAAAGGAGTAATTATGTACCACAAACTCAATTCACTTCTAATCCTTTCAATCATAATGGCTTTTACATTTGTCAATGTTCAAGCAAGTGATTGGTGCGATGATTTTGAGGGTTACCCACCAGGTACATCAGTTGGTTCTAACTGGGTATTATCTGGAAATATCTCAAGTATTGCTGATCCAAATATTGCTTATACCGGTAACCAATCTCTTAAAATGTTTGGAACAATAGGTGGATGTTGGGCGGCAGTTGCTGATCGATCGTTGGAAACGACCTTTCCAATGAAAATTACAGGTGCTGTTAGAAATGGCACAGAAAACTTGTCTGGATGTCACTACCCTTATAGAGCCGAAATGGGTTTAAGGGCTGGCTCAACTTGGACTGATCCAGGCGCATTCGGTCTTTTTGGTTTTATTGAAAATGGTGATTTAATTATATTTTGTGGTAATCCATATGATACTATAACGGGCTTTAACTTAGAACAATGGTATGAATTTGAGTTCAACATTTGGATAACTAATGATAGTTTAGTACATACTGAGTGTTGGTTTGATGGAAATAATGTTGGTCATTACAGTCGAGAAGTATCCAGTTTGCCACATCTATTAAACGCTTCACATCTTGATATATCTGCCCAAGAAGGAACGGCTTGGTTTGATGACGTATGTGTTTCAGCCGGTTCAGAACTGACCAATTCCCTCCTCTTCCCCTCCGTTGCCGTCTCATCTTGTGACTCCGAGTGTATAGCCCAGCCGGTGATGACCAACCTGTCACAGCCGATCAATGGGGCGAGCATACCAATTGAGATACCTGATGGGGTTGATTCAATCTGTGACGTCTCATTCGACGGCCTGCTTACCCAGGACTGGGACATTAAGGGCGACAGCATCGACTACGAAAACGGTTGGATTCACGTTTACCTTGCCAACTCATTCGGCTATCGTATTCCTGATGACACGACCACAGTCTTCAACATCCATTTCACAGCAGCGCGCGAGTGCACAACCAGTCACTATATCCACTGGGATACGGCGCTGTCGGACGACCCGACAAGATCACTATTGTTTTCCGACACCAACGACATGGACCTAACCGCTTACTTTGATCTCGACCGCGACTCGACTGAGATACTGGGCTACATGCCGGGCGACGTGAACGATGATGGCTCAGTGAATATCGCCGACCTGACATACCTGGTCGGCTACCTGTTCAGGGGTGGTCCTGCTCCGTGCGTGATGAATGCCGCCGACTGCAACGGGTCATGCACCGGGCCGAACATTGCTGATTTGACATATCTGGTAAGCTATCTCTTCCAGGGAGGGCCGGCGCCCGTCTGCGGTTGCCTCGGCGGCGGGGAACCCGCTCTTAAGATGAGCGCCGACATTTCAGTCTCCACTGCGTATGAGAACGGCATCACGACCATAACGCTCAACTCGCCGGTTGATCTACGGGGATTGCAGTTGGTTGTGTCCGGGGATGAGGCTGCCAAGCCGGTGAGCCTGGCTGATAGTCGGTTGGAGCTTCTCTGCGGCAACAACAGCAATGAGGCCGCGATTGGGCTTGTCGATCTTCAAGGGGAGGCGATCATCGAAGCGGGGACGCAGAGAGTCATTCAACTATCTGGTGAATTTGAGTTAACAGAAGCGATTGTCTCTGACATGAACCATCGTGATATCGCAGCCTCAATCAGCGCCGCTAGGGCAATGACATTACCCACAGAATTTGCCCTCAACCAAAACTACCCCAACCCCTTCAATCCGACGACTGAGATCAGTTTCAGCCTGCCCAGCGCAAGCGACGTCAAGCTTGAGGTCTACAACATCATGGGGCAGAGGGTAGTAACGCTGGCTGATGGATACCTTGAGGCGGGACGCCACGCAACCATCTGGGATGCGAGCAGTGTGGCATCCGGTATCTACTTCTACCGCCTGACGGCCAATGAGTTTGTCGAGACGAAGAAGATGGTGTTGCTGAAGTAGGCGCACGACGGCAGATGTGGACATCTGCCGCCCACATATGCTGGCGGACTCGCGATGACGGCACATGTAAGGCAGGATCCCTGTGATCCTGCCTTTTTTGTCTGGGTCTTTTGATCTACAGGCCTACTGTGTCAGGAGTGCAGGGCTCCTGACCTACGACTGCACAGCTTGCGCCGGAATGATGTGATTGCCGGTAGTTGTTAAGAGAACTTATGTTGCTTCTTACTTTGTGGGCCATATCTTAAACAGCATCAGGACAGTTGACCGGATCAGGCCACGTGCCATCAACCGGAGAATATCTGTTTGGAGTTTTTTGAACGCTTTTGGGCCTCAGCCGTTGATATAGCCTGGGGGGTGCCCCTGGTAATCCTTCTTATTTCTGCCGGAACCTACTTCACTCTTTCCGGCAAGCTCCTGCCCTTTCGCGGGATGAGGCATTCGCTTGATATCCTTAGAGGTAAGCTTGATAATCCCGATGACCCTGGAGAGATTAGCCATTTCCGGGCCCTTTCCTCGGCACTGTCGGCAACAATCGGGATGGGTAATATAGCGGGAGTGGCGATTGCGGTCTCGTTAGGTGGACCGGGCGCAATCTTCTGGATGTGGGTGGCTGGCCTGGTGGGAATGTCGACCAAGTTTTTTACCTGTACGCTGGCCTGTCTGTATCGCAAGAAGGATGAGAGAGGCGTTGAGCAGGGCGGGCCGATGTATTTTATCGAAGTGGGCCTAGGCAAATACTACAAGCCGCTGGCGATCATGTTCGCTGTCTGCGGCATGGTTGGCTGTCTTGCCATGTTTCAAGTCAATCAGCTTGCAGGACTTCTGGACAACGATTGGGGTATCAGCAGGCTGTCTACGGGGATTGTCTGCATGGTGTTAGTCGGAGTGGTGATCCTGGGAGGGATTGTCCGGGTTGGTCAAGTCACCAGCAGAATTGTCCCGGCCATGTTTGTCCTCTACGTTCTCTCAGCCCTGTACATCATTTTCAGCAATGCTTCAGCAGTGCCGGAGATTCTACGGTCGATAGTCGTCTCTGCATTTGGTGGACAGGCATTAATCGGTGGTGGCACTGCGGTCGCCTTCAGAGAAGTACTGGTCACCGGCATCAAGCGGGCGGCATTCTCCAATGAGGCCGGAATCGGCACTGCCGCAATGGCGCACGGGGCTGCCAAGACCAAGGAACCGGTGCGGGAAGGATTGATTGCCATGCTCGGTCCGTTCCTCGATACGAACTTGGTCTGTACAATGACCGCGCTGGTGATCCTCTCAACCGGCGTGACCGCTACCCAGGACGGTGTGATGATGACTGTTAACGCCTTTGAACATGCGATGCCGGGAATTGGGAGATATATCCTGACACTAACGATTATTATGTTCTCAATTTCCACGATGATCTCTTATTCATACTACAGCTTGAAGTGCTCACGGTACCTTTTTGGGTACAATTTTGGCAGTAAATACGTCTATGTCTATATTCTGAGCCTGCTCTTTGCCGCCGTTTGGACTCAGGACGTCGTGATTAACATGCTTGACACCTGCTTTGCACTGATGGCTATTCCCACCCTGATCGGCACGCTGCTTCTTTCTCCAAAAGTTGTACGAGCCACCAAGGACTACTATCAGAGAAAGCGACTGTAAACGGTTTGATGGATCTGAGGGGAACGAACCAAAACTTCAGGAGTTTGAGGAAAGGGGTGGTTTTTCATTAATGGTCTGCGTGAAGATGTCATGTTGTTGCATACGGAATAGCAATTGCCTTCCAGAAACGGCGAAACAGGCTGTTCAATTATTGAACAGGATTGCATACCCGTCATTATTAGTAGCCCATATCATACTTTCTATCAACAGGATTATTTTGAGTTGCAATAAGTTACTGCTTGCCCAGTTCAGGGCATGGGCTTTGCTAAGGCTCATGTTGACATATACTTGGTATGAACAAAACCAGGATTGTTAGACCAGACCCCTGATTGACCATCAGGGGTTATTTTTTTACCCGGCGGCATATTCACTTATATATCAACTTTCAGGATAGGGTTTCTTGCGATTAAATCGGTTGACGCCTTCAGCCGGTAGGCTTAGATTTTACCGCTATATGAAAAAGAAACTGAGAATTCTGGCCGCAGTTGCGATCATCCTTCTGGCAGCTATAGTTGCCTATTATTTATATGACAGCTTGAGGGTGCGCACCCATGCTGAAAAAATGGCAGAGATAATTCACCTTGAAGACCAGCGGCTTTTCTCCGTACGGCTGAAGAAGTATCTGCGGGACGACAATCCGGATATCCGGACCCGGGCGGCTTTGGCCGTGGGCCGCATCGGTGGAAAAGGAAGCGGTGAGCTGTTGTTTGCCATGTTGTCGGACAGCGCTATCGATGTAGCCGCTACGTCAGCGTTTGCTCTGGGTCTGACGGATGAAAAAGAATATGCTCCGCGGCTGCTGGAAGTCGCCTTCGACCTTCCTTCGGCAGTTGGCACCAAGGCGGTTGAAGCGGCTGGGCTGTTGGCCGATAGCAGCATGGTCGAGGTTGCCGACCAATTTGTGGAATACCTTTCGCATCCCTCGCCTGATGTTCGCGAGGCTGCCTGCATGGCTCTCTATCGGGCCGGCGCCAAATCCAAGGGAGGTGACATTGTCACCCTTATAAAAAGTGAGCCTGACGATTTGGTGCGGAAAGTCGCTCTGTTCGCTTTAGCCAGACTTGGAGTTAATGAAGCGGAACCGGTCTTTGTAGAATTCCTAGCCGATGCTGATCCGTTTGCTCGATCGCTGGCTGTGCGCGGGCTGGGAGAAGTGCCATCGACAGAGGCTGAGCACTATCTCTCTATAGCTCTTAATGATGTGAATCCCGGTGTGGTGGCCCAGGCGGTCAGGGAACTGGCCAAGAAAAACAGTAAAGAGGCACGCCGACAACTTGTCAGAAAACTGGGCAGGGAAAAGGATGAGAAGCTGATCATCGAACTGCTCGATGCGTTGCGGCGGCAGAAAAATGACCGGGGTGCGGACATCGCTTTGTCGCTTCTCGCGGCGGAGCCTTCCTCTAATATAGTGGCCGCGGTGGTCAAATACGTTGCTTCTATTCAGAAAGATCGAGCAGTCAATCTCATCGATTCGCTGGTTGCCGAAGGTGATCCGTATGTAAAAGTGGCCTGCGCCAAGGCGTTTGGACTGGTTGGTAATAAGAACGTGGTGCCGCGTCTGGCGGTGCTTTTCAATGATGAAGACCCCATGGTGTGCGCCAGTGCATTTGTAAATCTCGTAAAGATTGATTCAACCAATCTTGACTTCTACATTAAGAAGGCCTTAGCTGACCCTGACTATGTCCTGGTTATCCACGCTCTAGAACAGATCAAAGAGCGTAAACTCTCACGGTACCTTCCGGTAATGAATACCATAATGTCCCGCGGCGCTGAGATTGATGTCGAAGTGCGCCGGTCGCTTGTTGACGCCGCACAAGCTTTTCTAAGTAAGACCGAAAAGGATACCGTGGCGCTGGAAATTCTGTACGATGGGCTGCTTGACCCGGCGTATGTGGTGCGCCGAGAGGCGGCCACTCTGTTTCGCGACCTGTTCAGAGAGGACAAATTTGCCGCTTTGTCGCTGCCTGAGACAAGAATCAGTGAGAGGAAAATCGCCAAAGCAATTGACAAGTTTCAGGCCAACCCGACCGCAACAATCATTACCAGCAAGGGCGAAATAGAGATTGAGTTGTATTTTGACATCACCCCCCTGACCGTGATGAACTTCATCGATCTGACCAAGGAAGGCTTCTACAATGGCCTGACATTCCATCGCGTGGTTCCTAATTTTGTCGTCCAGGGTGGTGACCCGCGCGGCGATGGCTGGGGAGGGCCGTCATATTATATCAGGAGTGAATACTCGGATGAACCTTACACGCGTGGGACTGTCGGAATGGCTTCTTCTGGAAGAGATACCGGCGGATCGCAGTTTTTCATTACGCTGTCACCGCAGCCACACCTCGAAGGACGCTATACCGTCTTTGGACAGGTTGTGGCCGGAATGGATGTTGTCGACCAGATTGTGGTTGGGGATTTAATCGAAACGATTCTTATTCACGAAGGGTGACAATGAATGCCAAGATGTTATTGGTTTTGGTCTTTTTGTTGAGTGCGTTTGTTGGTCTAAAGGCACCTCCGGCGCTGGCGGCACAGAATCAGGCCGGTATTGACCCGGAGGCCTTGATTGGGAGAATCTTAGCCATTGAAGAAAAGCAACGATTAGAAGTCACAGATGTCATCTTTGATGCGGAGTACATGGAGGGGAAGAAAGAGGATGACGGTAGTTTTAAGGAAGAGAAGCGCTTTGTCAAAAAGGTCTATGTTAAATACCTACCTGATACTACCTGGTACCACGAAGAGTTCCTCGAATATTACAAGGACGGAAAGCTGCAAACACTCGAGGAGCGGGACAAAGAGGCTGCCAAGCGCATCGAAAAGAAGAAAAAAAGAAAGACGAGAGATATCTCATACCCCGTACTGAGCCCATTCTATCCTGATCATCGAGCACAGTATACGATAACTTACGAGGGTGTGGCGGTAGAGAAAATTAACGGTTCCGTCTGTCATCACTTCAGCGTCAGATCCAAAGAAAAACAAAGTGACCTTATCGATGGCGACTATTATTTTGAGGCGGAATCGTTCCATCTTGTCAGAGTCGATTTTTCCCCGGCCAAACTCGCGAAGAAGACAATGTTTAAGCTCAAGCAGTTAAAAATGTCGATACTGTACGCGTTGACACCCGACGGCTTTTGGATACCGCGACAGTATGATGTTGAAGGGAAAGGTAATACGGCTTTCTTCTTTGGAGTCAAGTTCGCCAGCACTGAATACTATCGAAACCCACGTATAAACAGTGGCATAAAGGCTGTAGTTTTTGAGGCTAACGATGACTGATGGCAATTTCAAAACCAAAATTGTGAAGGTGGATATACCTTCGGACGGAAACGTAATATTTGGCCAAACTCATTTTATCAAAACGGTGGAAGATCTCTATGAGACTCTGGTGGAGTCATCGCCAGGCGTGAAATTCGGGATCGCCTTTTGTGAAGCTTCCCAAAAACGTTTAATCCGCACTGACGGTAACAATGACGACCTTATCAAGATGGCTGCAAAAGCGGCTTTTGATGTGGGTTGCGGGCACACTTTTTTTGTCTATATGAAAGACGGCTTCCCGGTCAATGTCCTGAACCGTATTAAAAACGTCAGTGAGGTATGCCATATCTTCTGTGCTACCGCCAATCCTCTTGAAATTATCGTTGCTGAGACCGATCTGGGGCGGGGAGTGTTGGGTGTAATCGACGGCTTTACACCGCTTGGTGTCGAGACCGATGATGACAAAAAAGAACGGAGTGAATTCCTCCGCACTATTGGCTACAAAAGATAAGACCGGTATAAGGTTAAAGGATACACTATGCACTTTGAACTGGAGAGATCGCCGACAGAAAAGCTGGTAATCGAAAACAGCGAATACAAAGGGCACGACCTGGTGTCATTGCGAATCTATTTTCTTTCAAACGAAGAAGAGTGGCTCCCGACAAAGAAAGGCGTCACGTTCCGGCGAGAACAGCTTGATGAGGTTCTTGACGCTTTGAACAAGATCAAGGTGGGTAGCCAGACCTGAGGAGTTTTTTTAACCCGTCCATGGAATCTGCACTGCTTGGCCAATTAACCCCTGAATTCACTCATCCTTCGACTCTGGGGGTGTGTCGCAATACAGCGTCATCGCGAGCGACCAAAGGGAGCGTGGCGATCTCAGTGGTGCAATTGCTTCCGTAACAAGAGATTGCCACGTCGCTACGCTCCTCGCAAAGACAGTTTATAGGGTTTATGTGGTTAACATTCATGATTATGACACACCCTCTCCTCTCAGGATGACAGGTATAGCCTGTCTTTTCCCATTCTATCGTTCTTCTGCCGAAAATCGTTACATTACGCCGGATATGGTTCCACTTCACCAATGCCATTCGATTCTACATTGATGTTATGGTGAGCGGAGTAGAACAATGAGCCAGCTTCTTCGCCACCATCTGGATCGGCCGTTAAGCAGAAGGTAAAGACATGAGCGCTGTGCTAAGGATCATTATTGCCGTCCTTATTGGATTTCTTGTTCTTGTTGTATGCGGTGTGGTTGCTACCATAGTGATACTGGCACGATCGGTAGAATCTCCTGCTTGGGATGGAGCAATTACTCACACCACAATGCTGACTCTTTCTCTTATTTTAATATATCTATTCAGCAAGGGGAAAGTGTCTACGTACGGACTGAAAAGTGTTAGTTTGAAGTGTTTAGGGGGACCAATTCTGGTTGGTGCGATTGTCCCAGGAGTTCTCTACGCTGTGGGAAACCTGTTGTCGCTCAATGGCGAACCAGACTTTCTTCAAGAATTCTCTTTGCTTCAGATCATGGTTCTTATCTGTGTTTACGCCAGTATTGCTGAAGAGTTTTTGACCAGAGGTTTTCTACTTGGTTTTCTTGCTCCCCTTGCAAACTATAGGACCACTATATATAAGTTTTATATAAGCCTTCCGGTACTTGTGGCGGCTCTGTTTTTTGGGCTTATGCACATGGTTCTGCTGACATCGGGTGCAAAACATCTAACGGTCCTGTTTATTGTCTTATCAGCAATCATCCTGGGCATTATAGCGGGATACTATCGAGAAAAGACTGGAAGTCTTATACCTGCAATAATTGTTCATATGCTATTCAATACGTGGGGAGTTGTAGCAAGGCTGCTGGAAAACGGAATTAGCTGAAGTATGAATCAAATTACGTCGTCACCCTTTCCCTTCTTGACCTGATTGTCCTTACTGCATTATTTAATAAAAATGCCCCAATGCAGAGAGCTTATCGTGAAACGGATACGTGTTGCACTCGTTCTTATCTTCTTGTCGGTCTTGATTCCCGGCTGTTCCGGAAAGGTCGATTCGGAAGGGTATTATCGAGTTAAACCGGTTGATGACCCCTTTATCCTTCCCTATAAGTTTGCTATTAAGAAAAAGCGAGTGGGAATAGGAAACGCGGGCAACACCATCTTTCAGGAGTTCGTTCCCGTGGACATCTATGGCAACGGTGTCATCGGGATGTACTCAATCGGAAATAACTGGCGGCCTGCCGACAGCCTGACCGCCATCCTGTTTTATGCCGATACTAAGGAAAAGAAAATTCTATCTCAGATAAACGTCAATACGACTCACATCGCGTCTCACTTCCCCTATGATTTTAACGGCGACAACGTGATCGAAGTGGCGGTCACGTATACAACGCGGGATACTCTCTGGCTCGACATTATCGATCCTCATCAAAGAAGAATATATCGACGACCTCTCGTAGTGGGTCAGGATAGAGACGGCAACGGCTTCTGGGATGGATCGGGCATTTTCTGCGGAGTGCACGACTTCAACGGGGATGGATTTGTAGAACTGCTGGTGAATTGTGATGTAGGCTATGATCTTTATCCCCGGAAATTAATGTGTGTTGACTGGGTCAACGATGAAGTCGTGTGGGAGTATCCGGTTGCAGGCATTATCAACTCGACAGATACCTATGTAGAGCCTCTTGCACCTGGGACCAAACCGGCCATAGTGTTCGGCGTATCTTCAAAAGGGAATGCCGCCACCGCTGGTGACATGGACGATCAGCACTCTTATGTTATCGTTCTGGATGAAAACGGCAGACTGCATTGGAAAAGGGAAACCGGCGGTGTCTTTAGCCGTTGCACGCCCGTTCTCATTGACTATGACGGTGACGGCACGACCGATGTTTTGACGACCTGCCGGTATCAATCTTCAAAAAGCTCGAGCGATACTTCTACAGAACATGGTGGAATGTTTAAGATATATGACTGGCGCGGTGGCATGCTGGATTCTATTGATCTTGGAGTTGGACGGATCATCAAAGGTGTCAGAATGCTGGACTTCGATTCCGATGGCTCTAAGGAGGTTTTTGTTTCGCTCACTGATGGCAGCATCACAATCTTCGACCAGGGGCTAACGCCCATTCGAAAAGCCAAATTCTATACTGGGGCGCAGGTATGGGGTTGCGGTGACTTTCTGGGCAGCCGCGAGAATCAGCTTCTGGTCGCTACTATGGACAACAAATTATGGCTTTTAAGCAAGGAGTTCAGACCACTGGCTCAATTTGGCGAAGGTGAGGCTTTACATTACGGAAAGTCATCAGTGTTCAAGACAGGGAAAGCCCCAAAGAGGTATGAGCTTATCGTGGCCGGCAACGTCGGTCGAGTCACGTACTTTCTCACGATCGTCAAGACTCCCTGGAACGCTATATTTTCCCGTAACCCGCTGCTGGCCTTTTTAGCTGCCTTTTTACCGATGTGCCTGGTTGTGGTTCTTATCTGGTTTAACTGGTACCGCACCAGAAAGCAGAACAAATTTATTTCTCAACAGAGAGACAGACTGAATATCGCCCTGGAGGATCTCAAGACCGCCCAGGAAGAACTCATCGCCATCGAAGAATACAACAAAACCCAGGACGCTCTGCGTGAGAGCGAGGAGCGGTTTCGTAACCTGACGAAGTACATCCCCGGAGTGTCTATACAAGGGTATAGACCAGATGGAACGGTTGTCTACTGGAACAAAGCAAGCGAGGAAGTCTACGGTTACACAGTCCGTGAGGCAATTGGAAAAAACCTCGGAGACTTGATTATTCCGCCAGATCTGAAGCCCCTTTTTGAAAAGGCCCTTGAAATAGGGAAAAAGGTCAGGAAATCTGGGGAGCTTATGCCGCCTGGTGAATTAATGTTACTACACAAGAAAGGCCATTTGGTTCCTGTATACTCTATACATACAGCTGTCTATGTTGAAGGGAAAGAACCCTTACTCTTCTGTATTGATGTTGACTTATCCGAGCAAAAAAAGACGGAGGAGACGCTGCGGGAGCAATCCGAAAGACGGAAGGAATTGGAATGGATAATTAACCGCAGTCCCGCTGTGGCCTTTCTCTGGCGAGCTGCAGAAGGCTGGCCGGTGGAACTCGTCTCGGACAATGTCGAGCAGTTTGGATATAAGCCCCAAGATTTTTATTCCGGACAGATCCCTTATGCTAGGATTGTCTATCCGGACGACTTGGAGCGAGTTGCAGCCGAGGTACTTCAACACAGCAATAAAGAGGTATGCGACAGTTTTACGCAGGAATACCGGATTATTACCAAAGCGGGAAAAGTCCGTTGGGTGGATGACCGTACCTGGATAAGACGTGATAAGAACGGGATTATCACGCACTACCAAGGCATCATTCTGGATATCACCGAGCGCAAGCGGGCAGAGGAGGCGCAAAGGGAGAGTGAAAACAGGTACAGAACGCTGGTTGAAAACCTCCCGCAAAGAATCTTTCTTAAAGACGAGAACTTAGTCTATGTATCGTGTAATCAGAATTATGCTCGTGACCTAAGAATAAAGCCGGATGAAATAGCCGGGAAGACAGATTACGATTTTCATCCTAAAGAATTGGCTGAAAAATACAGGGCAGACGACAAAAGGATTATGGAATCGGAGAAGATAGAGGATATCGAAGAGAGATATACCCAGGACGGTCGAGATGTTTGGGTGCACACGATCAAAACACCAATCAAGGATGAGAAAGGGAATATAGTCGGTGTACTGGGTATTTTTAGGGACATCACCGAGCGCAAGAGGATCGATGCCCGTGGAAAAGCCAGGCTGCAGCTCCTGAACGATTTGCGAACTACGAAGGATATTGATGCTTGTCTTGAGTGTGGGTGTAAGGCGATTTATGAAGCAGGACTGTTCAGACGAGCGGTCCTTACTTTGCATAACGACAAGAAAGAGATCATCAATCTTGGGCACATTGGTTTGGATGAAAACGTGGTGCAAACTGCTCGAAACGCCTCTGCTCCCGATGACGAGCTTTCAAAAAAGATGACTCAAGAGAAATACCGCCTCGGCCATTCATATTTCATCCCTGAAGAAGCTGGTCTGGGCTTGACAGGGGCACCAAGGCACATCTCGCAACCAGACTATGTCGAAAGAGGGGATTCATCGTGGAAGGAGGGCGATGAGCTCTTCGTTCCCATAATAGGCGATGACAATAAATACGAAGGCTGGCTTTCGGTAGATACCCCCTTCAACGGCGAGAGACCAACCATAGAAATCGTGAGGTGCTTGGAGCAGTTTGTTGATATCGTTACGCAGAAAGTGCGTGAGATCATTACCCTTGAAAAACTACGCCAGGAACATAAGGCGTTGCAGGAAAGCGAGGAGAAATACAGAGCACTGTTTGAACGTTCGGCGGAGGGGATACTTGTAACAGACATTGAAACAAAACAATTCAAGTATGCTAATCCAGCGATATGTGCAATGTTGGGCTATAATGAAGAAGAATTGAAGAGAATGAGTGTAGTTGACATTCATTCCCAAGACGCTTTAAAGCACGTGATGTCTCAATTCGAGGCTCAAGCACGAGGAGAAAAAACGTTGGTATCAGACATTCCGTGTCTGCGAAAAGACGGAACCACAATATACGCCGATATCAGGTCAACCAATATTTTGATAGATGGAAAAGAATGCAATGTAGGTTTCTTCTCAGATATTACCGAGCGCAAGCGAGCTGAGGAGAGATTAAGGTTGTTTTCGCAGGCTGTTAACAGTTCCGTTGACGGGATAGCTATGGGTGATCTCGAGAGTCGGATTACCTACGTAAATGAAGCATTCACGGGAATGTTCGGCTATTCAAGAGAAGAGCTAATAGGGAAAGAGATTGCTTCCCTTTACGCTGAGGATCAGATACCAAAGTTGAGAGAGGCAATAAAGACGACGTTAGAAGGTGCTTGGACAGGAGAGTTAGTAGGCAGGAGAAAAAATGGTGAGCTCTTCCCGGTAGCGTTGTCCGCATCCAGAGTAGTGGATGATGAAGGTAAAGTGATCGCACAGATGGCGAGTCATCAGGACATCACCGAACGCAAGCGAGCTGAGCAGGCACTACTGGAGAGTGAAGAGAGATTCCGAAATGTCAGCGCTTCTGCACAGGATGCTATCCTTATGATGGACAATGAGGGCCGTGTCTCTTTCTGGAACGAGGCGGCAGAGAGAGTTTTTGGCTACCAAGCGGAAGAGGTTCTTGGAAAACCACTTCACGAGATTCTGGGAGCAGAACGGTTTCACGATGCTTACCGGAAAGGATTTGGACAATTCAGGACAACAGGTGAAGGAGCTGTTGTGGGGCAAACCTTAGAGCTTGCAGCTGTTCGGAAAGATGGCACAGAATTCCCCATTGAACTCTCCGTATCTGCCATTAAATTGAAAGGGAAATGGAATTCAGTTGGTATACTGAGAGATATCACTGAAAGAAAGCAGGCGGAACAGTCGCTTAGAGGCGAACGCGATTTCGTTCGCTCGCTGCTGGACACCGCCAACAGCCTGGTTGTCTGTTTGGATAACCAGGCCAGGATCACCGTATTCAATAGGGAATGCGAAAAAGTAACCGGATACACGCGTGAGGAGGTTATTGGGAAGAGTTGGCCGGAAATATTTCTCCTAAAAGAGGTCCGTCACGACGGTCTTAGAAATTTTGCCGAATGGGTAAGGCAGCATCCGCGGGATATGTATGAAGGTCCGCTTAGGACCAAATCCGGTCAGATCAGAACGATTTTGTGGTCTAACTCTGCTTTGTTTTCCTCTGATTCCGACGAAATTACAGCGATCGCAGTGGGTCAGGACATTACCGAGCGCAAGGAAGCACAAAGACAACTTCAGATAGCCAACCAAAAACGGTACAACCAAGTCAAAGAAATTGCCGGCGGTGTCGCTCACGAAGTGTTCAATGCTCTGTATCCTGTCACCAGTTGCCTCGACAAACTCAACCAAAGACTTGACCTCAACCAGGCTGACGAGGTGGTGCGTAATAGGAAGCTCATTAAAGTAGCCGAAAATGCCGTCCAACGGGCTATTGAAACGACGGAACTGGTTACCAAGTACTCCAAACTGGAGTCAGATAAAAAGATAGAAGATGTGCCTCTGCGGGCGGTACTGGAGGAGGTTTTACTGATCAACGAATCCCGAATTGAGGAGTTGAAGGTTCAGGTCAAGCTCGAAATATCAGGCGATTTTCTTCTGAAGTGCTACCGACCACATATCCACAGCCTGTTTAACAACCTGACGGTTAATGCGTTGGATGCCCTGGCCGAGGTAGCTAAAAGGAGTATTTCTATCTCAGCATACAAGGAACGCGACCGTCTAAAAATTGAATTCTCCGACTCGGGTTCGGGAATCCCCCCTGAAAATATCGACAAAATCTTTGATGCCTTCTTCAGCACCAAGCCGAGAACCGGAACCGGTCTAGGGCTGGCTATATCAAAAAAGATTGTCGACCTCTATGACGGTGACATTCAAGTGAAATCTTCACTGGACAAGGGGACAAAATTTACTATATTATTTTAGAAGAGTATCCTTATTTAGGTCTACTGAGAAGACAACTGTGGTATGGAGTCACTTGGAAGAATCCTTATTGTCGATGATGACCCTTTGGTGCTGGAAGCGCTGACCCAGACCTTTATGGACGACTACGAGGTTATCCCGGCTTTGTCAGGCGAAGAGGCAATTAAAGCAGTGACAAGTTATAATGAGCTTGACACCGTGATCCTCGATATAAAAATGGCCAAGATGGACGGCTTGGAAACGGTGCGGCAGATCAAGCATCTCAATCACGACCTCCCCATCATTTTTCACACCGGTTACCCCGGCGATTACTCGGAAAGTCAGATCGAACAGGAGTACCAGCCTTTCGATTATGTGGGGAAAAACGAACGCCCTCAGCGGTTGGTGCGAGCGGTCAAGAATGCTGTTTCATTTTCTCGTTTGAAAGCAAACAGCACTGATCTGATCAAGTTTGCCCGTCAACAGTTCGGCATGGTGGGAAAATCCGCGGCGATGCAAGGGATTTATCACACCATTGAAAAAATTGCCCCATCAGACAACAAGGTGATGATTCTCGGTAAAACCGGCACCGGCAAGGAGCTGGTCGCCCGAGCCATTCACAAGCGCAGCCCTCGAGCCCATAAGCGACTGGCGATCCTTAACTGTAATCATAAGTCGCCGGAGCTGGTGGAGTCAGAATTGTTCGGTCATCTGCGCGGTTCATTCACCGGTGCAGTTGCCGATCGCATGGGACTGTTCGAATATGCCGACGGTGGCACGCTGTTTCTGGATGAAATCGGTGATCTTGACATGACCACTCAGGGGAAGCTGCTCCGTGTCCTTGAAACTGGAGAGATGCAAAGAATCGGCTCACCTGAGGTTATTTATGTTGATGTGCGGTTGATATGTGCGACCAACGGTGATCTGCAAAAGCTCATTCATGAGCGAACCTTCCGCGAGGACTTGTACTACCGGCTCAAGGGAGTTACCATTACCATCCCTCCTCTCAAGGAAAGGCGGGAGGATATCCCTGAGCTGATTGATTTCTTTATTGAAAATTACTGCGTCAAGAGGGGGAATGGAATCAAAATACTGGAGCCTGCCGCCTGTGATCTTCTGATTGAATATGACTGGCCGGGGAATGTCCGGCAATTGTTGGATGTACTTCAAGCCCTGATTGACCTCTCCCTCTCCTCGTTTATCACCCGGATGGAAGTCACGAGCTATCTGGCTCAATCCCATAACGGTGACTCCTTTACAGAAAATGTCACGTTGGGCTTTCATGAACGGGTTGAGGAATACAAAAAGATTCTTATTATTCAAGCCCTCGCACGAAACCATAACAACATCAGCGCCACGGCCCGTGAGCTTTCGCTTGACCCGTCAAATTTCCGCAAGATGATCAAAGACCTCAGTATCAAGGCAGGTTAATTCTACCTATCCAGTAAACTCCTAATTAGGTACAATTGACCTATCCTGAGGGCAGTTCATTCTTTTCTTGCCATCAAAGACATTGTCGTTCAATCGATTCGGGCAGAGTGATAACTGCCGTTTGGCAGGCATAGCGTTTGCATAAGATAAAAATGTACAGGTTGGCATTTCTTCTAGAAGGAAGCCATTACAAGGGAACAACGTTGCTACGTGGTAAGACAACAGTAATTCGGATGTAATTTTACAGGTACTTACTCACGCTGCCGCAACGCAGGAAAATTTGCCGACCTGTAATCCGACGCTTAGGGAGTGGAGGAGGGGGGAGTATTCTCTCAATCATGATGACTCTCATGATCGAGAGTGGCTGCCCGACGGTGATAGTTTAGCGCCGCCGGGCAGTTTGCCTTGGAGCTGACTGGTTTCTCTATCATTGTTCTTGCTGAGCTTAGTTCTCTCAAGTCAGAATGTAAGTGGGATACATATTGATAGCAGATACCCTGCAATGTAAAAAAAAAGTAAAAAAACTTTTATTGATATTTTACTCCGACACTGAAGGTTAGCAATTAATCAGTTTGTCGGATTTGTTATCTATTGAATTAGTTCGGATTATAGACAATAGTTTTTATCTCGTTTGTGCAAAAAAGCCTTGACTTTTGTGGAGAATCTGCAATTATAGTGGTAAATTCTGGGTCATTGTGGTTAATACTGGAGGCACCTTGTCTGGTTTCTACGGTCAGTATCAAACGACTATGGATAATAAAGGACGGTTTGCTCTACCGGCCAAGTTGCGCAGTGTTATTGGCTCTGATAAGAAGCCGTTACTGGACGGCAATCTGATTCTGACGAAAGGGCTTGAAGGCTGCTTGAGTCTTTATCCGGAGCCTGAATGGCAGGATAT
>Ga0315543_1001345_pt1 | contig 26935 bp, 19 predicted proteins | sample SalMarSW160210MG_2_FD_203098 | JGI IMG/M metagenome (GOLD analysis project Ga0315543, IMG submission 203098) | Salt marsh sediment microbial communities from the Plum Island Ecosystem LTER, Massachusetts, United States - Salt Marsh Sediment SW1601-210 ... | reverse complement strand
AAGTAATCCCTTCGACCGTGTCCCGATAATTTCAAGTCCCCTGGCCGTGTCGTCCACCTGATTGCTGCTTAATTCTGAAACTTCAACGGTTCTGCTGTTTTTTCTGAACATTCGTGTAAGTGTAGTAGCCAGCGATGAAATGGGTGAAACAGAATTCATGATCTCATGTGTTAGTACCCGGATTAACTTCTGCCACGAAGTGAGCTCCTTCTCATCAAGTTCCGCCTGAATGTTTTGGACAGAAACCAGCTTGATCTCTTTATTATGGAGTTTGAATTCAGTAGCCCGGAGAATCAGATTCAGGATGTTTTCGCCGACGGATATAACCATCATTCTATGCTGACCCGACTGAATTGCACTGAGCGTTCTTTCGAAATCCGGATGAATAACATTCAGGTTCCTGGTATATTTAATATGAGGGGCTTTTAGCATGTTTAGAAAAGCCCTGTTTAACAAATCAATTTTGCCGTTCGATTCAAAACTTATAAGCCCAACATCTACGTGTTCAACCACCTGTTGCAGGTATTGATAGTGGGACTCTTTTTCAATCTTGACCTTTTCTATGCTCTGCAAGATTTCATACACAATTTTCTGCAAACCTTCATGTATGTTTTTTTTCGTTGAGGTGGTGAAACTTGTGGTAAGATCCCCGCTTTTCAGAGAAACAAAAAACCGGCTAAGGTCACGGTTTATTCTGTTAATAAAAAAGATCAATAGCACCACCTGAATAAAAAACAAAACTCCAAACGTGATGAATGTAAACAGGTGATGGAGATTGGTCCAGGACCAGGTAAAGATCAAAGCCGTTGCCGAAAGGAGTAAGACCCTGAAAATGACTTGTACATAAAACCGATGCAAGATCATATCTGTATATCGTATTTATTGATTTTTTTATATAGTGTAGGCCTGCTGATGCCCAATTCCCTGGCTGCCTCGGAGAGGTTCATTTTTGTTTTCCTGAGCGCTTCCTGAATGGTTTCTCTTTCCAGATCGTTTAGTTTCAATGATTGTTTCTGAATTAAACGGCCATTAACGGGTGTGAACATAAACTCATCCGGCGTAATTGTTCCGGTATCGCATAATATCACTGCTTTCTCAATAGCATGCTTAAGCTCCCTTACATTTCCAGGCCAGCTGTGCCTGGTCAGTTTATGTAAAGCGGGTTCGTTGATCCGGATACCGGGCTTCCCATATTTTGTACCATACATTTGAAGAAAATGGTTTGTAAGCTGGGGAATATCTTCTATCCGTTTCCGCAATGGCGGAATTTCAATCCGAATGGTTTCAATACGGTACAGCAGATCCTGCCGAAAGAGATTATCCGATACCATCCGGGTCAGGTTCCTGTTGGTCGCTGAGATTAACCGGACATCAAGCTCTCGTAACTCATTTGAGCCCAGACGGATAATCTCTCTATTCTGAAGGGTCGATAATAATTTCGATTGGAGATAAACAGGAAGGTTGCCGATTTCATCCAGAAACAGAGAGCCTCCTTTGGCAATTTCAAACCGCCCGGCACGATCCTCCCGGGCATCGGTAAATGCTCCCTTTACATGCCCAAACAATTCACTCTCGAAAAGATTTTCACTGATTGCCCCAAGGTCAACATGAATAAATACTTCACGGGATCGCAATGACATTCTGTGTATTTCTCTGGCAATCAATTCTTTTCCAGTTCCATTCTCCCCAAGTATCAGAATATTTGCCTCTGTCGGGGCAACCTTCTTTACCATTTCAAATATATCGTGCATCACCCCGGAAACTCCCCAGAGAATTTTATATCTCCTGTCAATATCCTCAAAGATCTGTTGTTGTTTTTCTTTAAGGTCTCTTAATTCTGTTCGTGTTTTGCTGAAATGAAAAGCAGCAGTTAACGTCGACAGTATTTTATCATTATCCCAGGGTTTCATTACAAAATCAAAAGCCCCTTCTTTTATTGTCCTGACTGCAAGTTCAATATCACCATAAGCGGTAATTAATACAATCACAGCGTTTGGATCAATCCGGTTGATCTCATTCATCCAGAAAAAACCCTCATTGCCGGTTTGTACTCCTGCCTGGAAGTTCATATCAAGTAAAACAACATCAATTCGTTCCTTTTTTACCAGCTCAGCTATTCGGTTGGGATTGCTGGTTGTGAGGACCGTTCCAAATTCATGCTTGAGGAACATGTTCAGGGATTCCAAAACATCCTTGTCATCATCCACAATGAGTAGTGTACCATCCTGCTTTGCCATTGAAGTTATTCTCTTTATTTGTAAATAATCTTTACAGCAAATGTAAGAAAAATTTACAATCTCACGTAACATATAATTGCAAAAAACTGATTTATAGTAGTTTATATTATTGGCATGCTGGTTGGAGAGCATATGAATAAATCCATTTACCTTTATGTTATGTTTCGAAATTACCTGATCTCCGCTTTTCGCTACTTTATCAGAAAAAAAGGCTTTGCCCTCCTCAATATTATTGGACTATCGCTGGGGATTGCCTGTTCCGTATTGATCATGCTCTATGTTTATGATGAATTGAGTTATGACAATTACCATGAAAAGGCAGACCGGATCTACCTGGTTTGCAGAGACAGCAAAAGTGAACATGGTGAATCCAAATCGGGTTGGACTACACCACCCATGTTACCGGTAATGATGGAGACCTACCCGGAGATTGAGACCGGTACCAGACTTTGCCTTTGGTATACAGAACATATCTTTACTTACGAGGACAAAACATTTGCTGAGAAATTTGTGGTTGGTGCCGATTCAACGGTATTTGATGTTTTTGACATACCATTTATTCATGGAACTCCTGAAGGTGCACTATCCAGGCCCAATACAATCGTACTGACAGAATCCACGGCGAAAAAATATTTTGGAAGTATCAATCCGGTAGGGAAGGTGCTAAAACGTTCCGGCCAGGTTGACTATGAGATAACCGGAGTGGTTAAGGATCAACCACACAATACCCATTTTTATTTCGATATGATGTTTTCCCTGTTTACGCATGAACAGGCAAGGGTAAATGATGAGGGATGGTTCAATCATACATACTCTTCCTACCTGGTGTTGCAGGAAGGATTTGATCCTTCAGACCTTGAGGCAAAGTTCGATCAATTTGTCAGAGATCATATTGGTCCTGTTATGGAAGAAGGAAGTGGTATGACAATTGACTGGTATGAAGAACAGGGATACTGGTATCGTTTCTGGTTACTGCCTCTGAAAGAGGTCTACCTCAGCCAGATGATCAACGAAGATCATAATACAAAATCGTTTGTTTATATCCTGGGTTTGATCGGATTGTTCATCCTCTTACTGGCCTGTATAAACTACATGAATCTTTCGACAGCTATGGCCATCAACCGGTCACATGAAGTAGGAATGCGTAAGGTTGCCGGGGCATTCAGGTCACAGCTGGTAGTGCAATACCTGGGCGAATCGATATTGCTGAGTTTTATTGCGTTGTGTCTGGGAATGCTTCTGGTCGAACTGGCCATCCCCTTTTACAACGACCTGACCGGCAAGGAATTGAACCTGGATTACTTCAGTAATCTCCTGATCATACCCGGGTTACTGGTTTTTGCAATCTTGATCGGGATAATATCCGGTATATATCCTGCTGTTGCCCTTTCCTCCTTCCGGCCGGTTGTTGTTTTGAAAGGTTTAATACTGAACCGCCGGGGAACCAGTAAAAGCTGGTTTCGCAACATACTGGTAATATTTCAGCTTACGATTTGCACCGTGATCATCATAGGGACCCTGATCGTATTCAAACAACTGGGGTATGCTCAAAACAAATACCTGGGTTTCAATAAAGAACAGGTACTGGTAATCAACAGGGCATATGGGTTAAGAGAGAATTATAAGCTGTTTAAAGACGAATTGTTAAAACATCCTGCAATCAGGTCGGTTGCGTTTGGTTATAATATGCCGGGCATACACCATAACCAGCAGGGGCACCACATCAAAGGACGTCCCGATCACGATCATCCCGGTATATTCGTTGCCTGGGGAGATTATGACTACATTAAGACACTCGGTTTAGAGATAGTAAGCGGCCGTAATTTTAATCCGGAAATGCCGACGGATTCTTTTACCGCGATCGTAAATGAAGAAATGGTTCGCTTCTGTGAGTTGAAAGATCCCCTTGGAACACAGTTTGATTACTCCCCATGGCCGGCTGTTGATAGCATAAATTACCGGGTCATCGGAGTCGTGAAAGATTTCCATTACTATTCCCTTCACAGTAAAATTGAACCGTGGATCCTCTATCCGCTCAGGGATGACATATGGTGGTATGCTTATCATGTCATGATACGATTCAATACGGAAAATGTCCATTCCATTATTGAACTGGCAGAGCAAAACTGGCAGAAATTTTCCCAAAATTTCCCGTTCGAATATACTTTTCTCGACGAGAATTTTAAACAACAATATGACAAGGACATCAAAGCAAAACGGATGTTCACAATCTTTTCTGTATTTGCCATTGTAATAGCTTGCCTGGGTCTGCTTGGCCTCGCTTCTTTTGCTACAAACCAGAGAACCAAAGAAGTTGGAATAAGAAAGGCAATGGGATCGGATAACCGTTCAGTCATCCTGCTTTTTACAAAACAATTTTCGAAATGGGTTCTTATTTCAACTATCATCGCCTGGCCCATTGCCTGGTATTTCATGCAAAAATGGCTCAATAACTTTGCCTTCCGCATAAAAATGCCCTGGCATTTCTTTATTCTTGCAGGCCTGATGACGTTGGCAATTGCAATGCTGACTGTTATATACCATTCCTGGATAGCTTCCCGGAAAAATCCTGTCGATGCTTTGCGATATGAGTGAGACACATGATTCACAAAGCGCAGCTGAATTGGATCATGCATGTCGAACTCCTGCCTGCGTGCCGTCGCCAGAGGCTATGGCCGCCGGAGACCGGCTGGCGGGCATCCCGCTGCAAAGCGGGATCTGACAGAGACACATGATTCACAAAACACCGTTGAATGTTTCTTTTTATCGAATAGGAGTGATACGATGACTCCAGAAAGGCATTTTTAGTCATCGTATCACTTATGAACAATTCTCGTACTACGACTGCGTTGAGGCATGCAGCGTTGGCAGCTCGTGGTACGAGTAGGAAGTCAACCCCATAACATTATTATTGATTTTTGCCTTATCTTTAGAATATTAGCAACTATCCTATTTTGTATTAGTCCCGTTGCCAAAAAATCAAAAAAATGAGATGGTTCCACCTGAAAAGAAAAGGAGACTGCATCCCGCTTAAGCACCTTCTTTTGTTATTATTAAGCACCATTGGTTTCATCGCCTGTTCTCAGCAAAATGAGCTCTACAAGGAGCTGCCCGGAGATTATGAATATTCAATGGAAGGTCAATACATTCCCTCGAAAGTATTCATCCAAAACGATACGCTGATGTGTGATGTAGGTGTTGGGATTACGCTGGTCCTGGAACCGGTAAACATCGATAGCCTTCAATTTAAATCACAACATGAAGAAAGCCTGTTTGAGATCCGGTTTGAAAGAGAAAGTAATGGCAGTATATCCCGGTTTATATTCACAGCAGGGGATGTCGTTATTCCTGTAGAAAAAAAGTTGTCAGAACCGGCGGACCAGCTCTTTCCAATGCAGGAGATACAGGAGGATTATAACCAGTTGAGAAGCACCATTGAAAAGACACACCCTGCACTCTATTCGTTTACGGATAGAGAGGAATTTGATTGTTTCTTTGAACAACAGTTCAACCGGATCGACAAACCCATGCCGGTGGAGTCCATCTACCCGATTTTTGCATCACTTACAGCAAAAATCGGGTGTGGCCACTCGGTAGCCATGATGCCGGAATGGTACTGGGAAAGACTGGAGGGAAAGATGTTCCCAATCCACGTGAAATTCATCGAAAATCATGCCTATGTGAAGGGGACATTCAGTGCAATGGATTCAATCCCCATTGGTTCTGCAATCCTTTCGATAAATGGAAATGCAATTCCAAAAGAAAGTATCGTCAATCCTGTTCCGGTTCAAAACCTGCCGAAGGAAATGGAGGATTATCACGGACTTGGACTGGAAATCATTAAAGAGAGGCATGTGGCAATCTTAACCATTTCACATTTTGTCTTTTATCATAACCGCGATTTCTTTTACAGCTTCATTGATGATGCGTTTAACAGGATGGATCAGGAGAACATCGTAAATCTGATCCTTGATGTAAGGGGTAATACAGGTGGAGATCCGTTCTGTGCAGCCCACCTCTTTTCATACCTTGAAAAATACACGGATTCAAGGCCACATCGCCAGCAGAACCTTTGCTACAGCAGTTCATGATCTGTCCAGAAACAGGGGAATTATACCTGACCACCCGGTGGTTCAATCACCAGAAGATATGGCAAAGGGTATTGATACTGCCTTGGAATATGCACTGAGTAAGTTTTAACAAACCACTCGTACTACGACTGTGCATGGGGCTCTGATGCGTAGGCAGCTCGTGGTACGAGCAGGAATTTGCAACCATCCATGAATTATATTGTCATTTTTAATGAATTTATTTTACGAAATTTATTGTTGTGAGAACAATTTCATGTATACTAATCTTCCTGTTTTCCATGCTCTTTGTAGTATCCCTTCATGGACAAACCCTTACACAAACCATTCGTGGGAGAGTTATTGATACGGATACAAGATCCCCACTTGTTGGAGCCACCATCATTGTTATGGATACTGATCCGGTGATCGGAACAGTTACTGATCCTAACGGAGCATTCCATCTCTCAGATATCCCGGTAAGAAGGCAGGGGATTAAGGTTAGCTATATAGGGTATGAGGAGAAGGTGTTCAATAACCTGATGGTTGTTTCAGGAAAAGAACTGGTGCTGAATGTCGAACTGGAAGAAAAAATTCAGGAAGTCGACGAAGTGGTGATAAAAGCCTGGTCCCGGAAGGATCAACCGATCAACGACATGGCCTCTGTTAGTGCCAGATCATTTACCATTGAAGAGACGGAACGGTTTGCCGGAAGTTTGGGCGATCCTGCACGATTGGTGGCAAACTATGCCGGGGTGGTCTATGCAGGTGATTCGAGGAATGATATTGTAATCCGGGGCAATTCCCCGATGGGACTGCTCTGGCGGCTTGACGGGGTTGAAATACCCAACCCGAATCACTTTGCTGCCCTGGGGACAACCGGTGGCGCCATCAGCATGATCAATGAAGGGACGGGCAGGAATTATGGCCTGGAATTAACCCTGGAAAAATTTCTGGATAAAGGGTATTACTTTCTCCTGACCACCTCCTTGTACGATTCAAAGTATGAAGCGGTGGATGGCGTTGTTAGAAATACCTCCTTTAATGGCAACTATGTGGTTAATGCTTTGGGTGGGAAAGAGTTTAATGCGGGAAAAAATAGCATGATTACCCTTGACCTGAAAAGCATCCTGGCCGGAGGGAAAAGATACATTCCAATACTTGAGGCAGAGTCATTGGCTCAGAAGGAAGCAGTATACGATTGGGATAAAGCGTATGAACAGAAACACAATCCCTATTTCAGGATTGCTAACATCAGCTGGGATCCCAAAGTGATCGTAGAGTACGGGGATAAGGCCTTCAATGAAGATCAGTTTTTAATGGTTGATCCCTCTTTTTTTACCGTTTTTGACTATAAGCTCATTTCCGGTTCAGAGGGATCCGTCCTTTCTGATATCTATTCTGCAGTCATTACCGTGTCCAATGCAGAAAAGTATTTTGGCGAAGAAGATCCTGTCGGGAAGATCATTCGTGTTGATGGTGAATACGATTTTGAGATTACGGGTGTGATCACAGATCCACCATTCAATTCCCATTTTGAATACGATTTCCTGATCTCATTTGAAAACCTGGAACGAATGTATGGTAAGGGATCATCCCAATCCTGGGGTGGCTTCAATTATTTTGCCTACCTGCTGCTGAAAGAGAATGTGAATTGGAGTGTCCTGGAAAAAAAGATCAAAGAAATAAAACTGGAGGTGAGAAGTGGATATACTGTTTCTTTTGGTTCTCTTGTTCTGCAACCATTAACTGACATTCATTTTCAAACAACTGAACTATGTCTATCATACTGATTTGGGACTTGATAAGGAACATGTGGTAAATGTTTCCGTTTATGGTAAAGTGGTTTCAAATAAGATAAACCTGTTTAAAGAGGAGGTAAAAAAATCTCCCCATGTACTTTAAACCAGCCTGAATTTGAGAATATTCCCCTTGGCTACATGCCTTTCGTTAGTGGTGGTGTTCTTAGTAATCAGTATAAAAGCTTTTCAAGCCACACGGATTAATCCGGCAGTCTCCTTGAAGTACGAGTAGACGGCTTTTTCCAGATCAAACCATATAGAATGTTTTCAGAAACACTCACATACGGGAGCTACCCTGGACTTTTTTTTTAACTTTAGGCATTGATTTACCAGAAACGGATCATGAGAATTGCAATCTTAAACGGGAATCCTGATAGTGACAACAAAAGGTTTGATCACTACCTTTCATTGCTTTCTGATAAGCTTACAGAAGAGGAACATCACGTTACGATCCTTCAATTGCGGGATATGAAGATCGCTTATTGCCTGGGTTGCTTTGACTGTTGGTTGAAGACTCCCGGGTTATGCATTGTAAAGGATGATTCTTACCGTGTTTGTGAAGAGTGCATTAATTCAGACCTGGTCGTTTTTGCATCACCTGTGATCATGGGATTTACCAGCGCTCTTTTGAAAAAAGCAAATGATCGATTAATTCCGCTTATTCTTTATCATGTTGAACTGGTTGACAACGAATGCCATCATGTAGCACGCTATGATAAATACCCGTTTACAGGGTTGTTGCTGGCTAAAGGAATAGATACGGATGATGAAGATATAGCTATTATTTCAGAAATCTACCGGCGGGATGCCATAAATTTTAAAACCGAATTTCAATTCACCAGACTGATTGATGATCCGATTGAGGAGGTAATTCATGAAATTAATAGTATATAACGGTTCCCCACGAAAAGAAAAAAGCAGTACAAAAATATTGCTTGATCATTTCCTTGCAGGATTTGTCTCTGTTGAAGGAAATAGCTTTGAAACATTCTATTTGCGTTCTGTAAATAACCGTGATCAACAGGTTAAAATGTTTAAGGAAGCAAATCATGTTTTAATCGGATTCCCACTCTATGCTGATTCCATGCCTTCCTTTGTGAAAGAGTTTTTTGAATCACTCGAACCTATTTGTGGAAAACTTCACAACCTGTCCCTTGGTTTCTTTGTCCAATCAGGATTCCCGGAAGCCAATCATTCCAGGCCTGTTGAACGATATCTGGAAAAACTTGCACGGCGATTGGGAGGTAAATACATCGGAACCATCATCAGGGGAAATGCAAATCGAATTGATGAACATCGGGGCTACAGGAAAAAACCTGTGTTTAAATATTTATTCAACCTGGGCATACACTTTGGGCAGACAGGAGAATTCGATCCATACTATCTGTTCAGGCTGGCTAAACCTGAGAAAATAAGGGGTTTAGTTCTATTCATCACCCGGTTGATGATCCGTTCCCGTTTGGCTACAAAAAATTGGGATAAGAAGCTAAGGGCAAACGGAGTATTTGAAAAAAGGTTTGACAAACCCTTCTCAAAACCATAAATCATTTTACCTTATCAGTAATGGTCTGTAACACCATTGGATCAATCTGACTTTTTCATTACATTGCATGGTAAACGGAACGTGATATGAAAAGAACCGCCATAGTTATTATGATTGGAACAGGGATATAGAAGAGTGGGGCATTTCCGGCAAACAGGTTGAATACTGGACAGACCTGATAAAAAGTAACAGGACAGAGATAGAACCGTGGAACACTGAAATCAGGATTATCCCTGTTGAAAATATACACCTCTTCCGAAACCATCACCCTGCGGGTAATTGTTAAATAGATAACTAACAATCTTGATACACACCCCCGACCCCTCTTGTTAGAGGGGAGAACTACTTTGAAAACCTAACGTTGCTTTTCTCAAATACCGAATTAAATTCTTCGTCGCTTATCACCACTTCCTGAATGGAAATAACTGTTAACAATTAATTATACCTTTGATCTTATCAACCAATAACTTATTAACTTATAACATTATTCCACCTCTTCATTCAGTTGAACATTGCAGGTGATTTCCACCTCCCTGCTGACCACCAGCCCGCCGGTTTCAATATTTCTGTTCCAGGTCAGACCGTAATCAAATCGATCTATGGTGCCTGTAACCTTAAACCCTGCTTTCTTTCCACGTCCGCCTGGAACCTGACCATTGTATTTCAGATCGAATGTAACACTCCGGGCGATATCCTTCATGGTGAAATCGCCAGCCAGGAAATAGTGGTCACCCTCCTTCAGAATCTTCCCTTTGAACCTGATCTCGGGGAAAGATGGCTCATCAAAAAAATCCGGTGATTTTAAGTGATCATCCCGCCTTTCGTTATCGGTATCGATGGAGGAAACTTTTGCCGAGAATTCGACATTACTGCCAATGAAGTTCTCATCCCCACCGGTCACTGTTGCATTAAACTCCGTGAATTTTCCATCCACTTCTGAGATCATCATATGCGTTACGGTAAACCGAATATCCGAATGGGATTTATCCAATACCCAGCTTGCCTGAGTAAAGCCATGAAGGCTTATGAATAGAAAAATTGCTAACGTGCTAATACTTTTTTTCTTCATTTTCCTTGTAATTTTGTTATAAACAGATAACAAGGAATCGCATCAATTGTTTGACCGGATGATTTTTTCCTGTAACTTTATTTGACATGTCTCGTCCTTATATTTAAATATACCATATACTGAAGGAGGAGATATTGCTTCGTTAAAAATGTACTGATAAACCAACCGTTAACCGTTTAAAATTTCCATGTTATATCATTATGTTAAAACAGCAATCCGTTTCCTGGTAAGGAATCCCTGGATTTCAATAATTAATATTACCGGCCTCGCTATCGGGCTGGCAGTCTTTATTTTGATCATGCTATATGTCAGGAATGAGCTGCGGTATGATACCTTTAATGAAAACCTCGATTCAGTTTGCCGGTATGAGAGGATTTCTGAAGATAACGAAAGTGCATGGACAACCTCTGCCATGGGCCTGGATATTCAGGAGGCCATTCCTGAGATCATTTCATTTGTAAGGTTCAAGCACTGGAGTGATATGTACCTGGATTACGGGGAAAGGAAATACAACATTCCCAATATTGCCTGGGTTGACAGCACTTTTTTTGATTTTTTCAGCCTGGAAATAGTAAAGGGAAATCCAAAAACAGCCCTGGTCAGACCGTTAACAGCTGTAATTACGGAAAGCATGGCAGCGATCATTTTTGGTGAAGAAGATCCGGTCGGTAAGGTATTGCGCTTCAGCGGCGGAACGGAACTTGAGATAACTGGATTGATTAAAGATCCGGAAAATTTCCACATCCAACTCGATCTGCTGGCATCCTTTGTGTCCCTGGGACAATTTTATGGACAGGATCACCTGCACAATTACCGGACCTATCAGTATATGACCTATTTCAAACTGGCACCGCACGTTACTGCGGAAACAGTAAGCCCGAAGGTTGATGAATTCATGCATAAAAAGTTCCTGGAACTATACGGTGAAGAGTCAGAAACACCGTTCCGGATCTGGCTTCGACCAATGCGTGAAGTATACTTTGCACGGAATGTCAGGGACTATGGTGCAATACACGGGAATTACCAGTTTGTGATCATCTTCTCCATTATTGCTGTGATGATCATTGTCATTGCCTGTATAAATTTTGTCAACATTTCAACAGCCAGGGCAGCACAGCGGGCAAGGGAAGTAGGGTTGAAAAAGGTAGTCGGTGCCAGCCGGAAAAAATTGATAAACCAGTTTCTTGGTGAATCGGTGATCATCAGTCTTCTTGCCATGATTATCGGGATACTATTGGTTCAACTTGTCCTCCCTGCATACAATCAGGTGATCTCTTCCGATTTACGGTTCAGCGGGACAGATAACATATGGACTTTGCTGCTGATTCTTGCGGGGATTGTCCTGGTAGGCCTTTTGGCTGGTTTATATCCTGCTTTCTATCTTACAGGCTTCAAGCCGGTTGATGTGTTGAAAGGAGAATCTGTAAAGGGGAAGACTGGAAGTTTACTGAGGAAAGTGTTGATTGTCTTCCAGTTCACGATATCCATTTTCCTGATCATTGCAACCTTCGTGGTATATAAACAGCTTGGTTATGTCCGGAACAAAGACAAGGGATTTGAAACGGAACGGTTAATTACATTGGAGATGAACAGGGGTATCCGTCAGAGCAGTGAGATCTTCAGGCAAAACCTTCTTGCCAATCCACGGATCGAAAAGGTGGCTTATTCCTACACAGCCCCCGGGGGAGGAGATAATTACGAAGGATTTTCACTGGGGCAGAAGGAATTGAATCCTGTAGTTTATTCAATTGACCCGGATTATATCGAAACCCTGGGAATGAAACTGGTAAAAGGACGCAACTTCTCATGGGATTTTCCACATGACAGCATGAACACCTGCATCATCAATGAGCAGGCTGTTCAGGAGTTGGATATGGACCCGGACAGCCTGATCGGGAAAAAATTTGACCATCCCAGCTGGTATATTACCGCATTTCCCAGGACCCGGTTTGAGATCATTGGGATTGTGAAGGATTTTCATTTCAAATCACTCAAACAGCCCATCGAACCGTTGATTTTCGGCTGGAATGAAGACTGGTTTTCTTATGTGAACATCCGGATAAAAGGGGATGATATACCGGCAACGCTGGAGCACATCAAACGGGAATGGATGAAAATCTCACCCCATTACCCGTTCGAATACACCTTCATGGATGATCGTTTCGACCGGATGTACAGGAGTGAACAACGGCTGGGAAAGATCTTTACCTGGTTTGCTGCGCTGGCAATCTTCATTGCCATGCTCGGTTTGTTTGGTCTGGCAGCGTATATGGCAGGCAGGCGGACCAGGGAGATCGGGATTCGGAAAGTGCAGGGGGCTTCTGTTTCCGGGATTGTTCTTCTCCTGGTAAAGGAATTTATCCTGCTAATCATTATTTCCAGTATCATTGCATGGCCCATAGCCTGGTTTGCTGTAAGCCGCTGGTTGCAGGAGTTTGAATACCGAATGTCGCTGGGCATTGGACTCTTTATCCTGTCCACACTGATTGCGTTGATCATTACAATGGTTACCGTCATTTCACAAACGCTGAAGACAGCCAATACCAACCCGGCTGAGGCACTAAGGTATGAGTAAGTGAGACACATGATTCACGAAGCGTAGCTGAAGTGAATTCTGCTTGTCGAACTCCTGCCTGCGTGCCGTCGCCAGAGGCTATGGCCGCCGGAGACCGGCAGGCGGGCATCCCGCTGCAAAGAGGGATCTGTAATAAGTTATTCGTTAATTGGAAAGGGATAGCAAATGGTATGAGGTATCCCGCTGAAATCTGCCTGAACCCTTCTATTCACAGGCCATAGATTCAGTAAATACGATTACACGAAGTTTGAAACAAAGAACTGGAAATCCCCCTTATTCCCCCTTTTTTCTGCCGAAGGCATCTGCCATGGGCATGGCTATGCCACCTGCGGGAAAAGGGGGACAATAGATGGAAATTCGTTCCACAAGTAATTTCACCTGTAAGTATTGTACGTTACCGAACTTCGATCCGTCAAACGGGCCCTGTGAAATAAAAGCAAAGCTTTTAATATTTCACGGGGCGGGCTTCGTTACCGAATACCGTAAGACGATTTTTTAAATAAAACTCCTACTCTTCCAGCTGTTGTCTTAACCGCTCCCGTTCCTGGATCCTGAGGGTCAGGATATATCCATAATCCCTTGATTTTTTGTTTTTGTATACTCCCCAGGCGGTTGTAGCCCATTCTTTTGCCTGATCCAGATCTCCAAGAATTTCGTAGACCACTGCCAGGTTATGGGCAGCACGTCCCCTTGTTTTCCTGTGGCGCGCTTCAGTAGCTCTTATGAGGGCTTCAATGGCTCTCTCCCAATCATTGGACTCCATCATACGGGCACCTGCAGCCAGATCGGGATTTCCTTTCGATTTTCTGAAATAATCACGAGTAACTCTGAACCATGAGGGAGAGATCCTTTCACCATACATGATTCCCGCATTATAACTCACCTCTTTCAGGGCTTCATTCCTATTGAGCAGCCCTTCGATGGCTGCCGGTATGGAAGACCCTCCAACATTCCAGTCCATGGTATGGATGAAATGAAACTGATCAATAATGCTTTTTTGCTCGGGATCATAAAAACGGAAACCCAGATTCACTTTTGCCACACCATTGGCATAAAACTCGGGAACCTTGATGGTTCGCTCGCCAACTTTTTTATTCACCAGCCGTGAACCATTGGTAATGATGAAATCGGAATCATACGACTCCAACGAGATGATACCATTCACTTCATACTTGGCACATAGTTCTTCAATGATTTCCCATGAGAGCGGTTCAGGAAAATCCCGCCCTGTTTCTGATCCTTTCATCGTTTCAGAGGTCCTCATCGCCTGGTACCTGGACGAATTCTGCAGCATACTGTTCAAACCATCAATTGCAAACTGGGTTGCCAGTTTATCCTGGTCTGGACCCTCACCCGTTAAGATACCTTCCAGGATGTTCTTCTTTTCATTTTCCGGTACTGAACGGTCGATGATGGCCACCGATTGAATATAGGTTGGAATATCCACCACAGCCGGTGCCAGAACATTGAAACTGATCTTTTTAGCTGCAATGAGCAGGATGAAAAGTATCAGTGAAACGGAGATGACCGATATGTTTTTTTTCATTTGATTGGATATTTGCGTAATCAAAACTAAGAAATATCTCAGGTTTGGCAAAACAATTTCTTTTCATACTCACCTATGTTAACAGCATGATCGATCGGGTGCAACGTTACCTGCGGATAAAGAATACCGATTGATTTTTTATATCTTAGTAGATCAATCCTTACGGAATCGTCCTGTATTTATCTTGTTCATTGAGGAAAAAGAAAATCATGGAAAAAGAAATTGGAGTGCCCTACATGCCGGGTGGAAGAATGCTATCGATCGATTTTTTCCGGGGAATTACCATGTTCCTCCTGATTGGTGAATTCACCGGTCTGTTTCAGCACATGGTGGATCCCTCTCTGGAAGGTACTGTTATCCATTTTATCGGAAACCAGTTTCACCATCATCCATGGCATGGATTGCGTTTCTGGGACCTGGTTCAACCTTTTTTTATGTTCATCGTGGGTGTAGCGATTCCACTTTCCGTTGCGAAGCGGACACAAAGGGGTGATTCCTATCGCGACATGCTGAAGCATGCACTGATCCGTTCTTTTCTTCTTCTGTTCTTTGGGTGGGCACTCTATTGTATCGGTCCGGGCAGGATCACCTTCCGGTTCCAGAATGTGCTGGCCCAGCTTTCGGTGACTTACCTTGTTGCCTTTCTGTTGATGAACCGTAAAACATGGGTGCAATTGGTGGTTACAGTGGGAATTCTGATCATCACTGAATTGACTTACCGGTTTTTCCCGGTTGAAGGGTTTAATCAACCCTTTGTGGCGGATAAAAATTTCGGAGCTTATGTTGATTTGCTGATTTCAGGTGAGCTCTCATCCGGCCACTGGGTGTCCATTAATGCAATACCAACCATTGCCCATACCGTATGGGGTGTGCTGGCAGGGAAACTGATTTTAAGTAACAGACCGGTATTTAAGAAAATCAGAATATTGTTGCTTGCCGGTGTGATCGGTCTGGCTCTGGGATACTCACTGGATTTTGTTACTCCGATTATCAAGAGGATTTCCACCAGCTCGTTTGTCCTTGCAAGTGGCGGCTGGTGTTTCCTTGCACTGTGCTTTTCCTATTGGCTCATTGATGTGAAACAATGGGGTAAATGGGCTGTGTTTTTTGCCATTGTCGGGATGAACCCCCTCTTCATTTACCTGTTTGCACACGTCGGTGGAAGTGACCTGATCTACCAGATATTCAAACCCTTTACAATGGGGCTTTTTTCGTGGATGGGCGAATTAACAGCAAAGATCATAACCAGCATACTTACCTGGGCAACCCTGTGGTATATGTGCTACTGGCTGTATAGAAAAAAAATCTTTATAAAGATCTAGCTAGTATTTATGAATCCGGCCGGCGCTGCTGGTATGCCCGTCTACTTCCGGCGGATCTCCCCTGAATGAAATATCCCCGGCACTGCTAGCACGTGCCCAGAGTTTTTCCGTTACGGTTATGTTGGCATCTCCTGAACTGGATGCGCTAACGCGGGCTATGTGGGATGTCAGATCAAACGCATTCAGATCTCCTGCACTGGAAAGATCGGCTTCCAGTTCGTCCGTTGTCCCGGAAAGGGTCATGTCACCTGCACTGCTGATTTTACATGTCAACTTCTGAACCTTTACCTCTAAATCTATATCACCGGCACTGCTCGTGGAAAGATACAGTGCATCACTGTTGATTACTGATTTACCCACAACATCCCCTGCGCTTGTAGCGGAGATCTTTTCAATGTCTTTCATGGTAACATAGACATTCATCTTACGGGCATCACGGATGTTTGCCTCCGTATAAATATGAAGGGTGTTGTTTTTGATTTCGGTAATGATGTACTCGTGGAGGTTGTCATCTGCTTCAACGGTTATGCTCTCACTGCTACCCTGGGTTAGTATAAGATCAATGGCGGTGCTCACCTTAACCGCATTGAAGTATGCGGCTTCCCGTTCCTGGGTTACCACGTTACCCGAACCATTAACTTTTGGTCTTGCCTGTCCGTAAGTACTGGCAGAAAGCGCAATGACCATTAGAAATAGAAGGAATGTTGCTTTTTTCATGGTGTTGAATCGATTGGTTTGTTTTTAAAGACGCCAAACAACAAAAATAGCTGCATCTCACCTCATGTTGATTTTACTCACCGGGTGACTCGAGACGCTCGGTCAGAGGGGCACGCCAGTGTCACCCGGTGAGTTTTATATAACCATCTCAGGATTTCACCTTTATCTCAAGGTATATCATAGCACGGATTGACCATTGCCATTCGGGATCCGTCGCCAGGGTAACCTCAAGGACTTCATGAACCTGATCATCTAAGGATGCTTGAAATTGTATCAGGTTTCCACCTGAATCTTTCTTCAGGGTGAATGTTGAACCGGGAGGGAACTCCATGCTGCATGTCTTTACTTGCGAATTGGTGAACAGCTTTTTATAGGGGAACCGGGATTTTGTCTCACTGGAAAAAAACAATCCGCCTGCTTTTTCTGTATCGGATAACACAATGGACACCTCCAATGGATATTCACTTTCGTTTGTAATCTTCACGTCAGCGGTATAGTTTGGATAGATGCTGCGGTAGCGGATAATAGCGGTGGTATCTGTAACGGTTTGTTCCTCTATCCATTCCCTCCCCTTGTTTTCCGGAATACTTCGTGAAGAGGCATTATCCCTGATCTGGGTAACCCTGCGGGCTAACAATTCTTCATCCATATCAACGAGCTGGTTATTCCACACACGGATTTTTCCATCGGTCAGAACAGCGAATATATCACGTGATTCTGCACTATTTACGATCAGGTTAGCCAGGCAGTCGGGATCATCAGTTAGGGGTTGCATTTCGAACGATCCGGCACGGAACAGGACGATGTCCGCTTCTTTCCCGGGTTCAATGGTCCCAATCCGGTTTTCCTGCTGTAATGCTTTTGCTCCCTCGATCGTGGCGGACTGCAAGATACCCCATGAATCCAGGCCTTCCGGCAAGGGTACGTTTAAAGCAACCACTTTCTGGAGATGACTCATCAGCCGCATGGCTGCCAGCATATCGATCCGGTCGTTGCTGGCAGCACCATCCGTTCCAATAGTAACAGGCACACCTGCCTGTATATACGATGCAATCGGCGCGATACCGCTTGCCAGGTAAGCATTGCTTTCAGGATTGTGGTTGATGTAAATGTCATGTTTCTTGTATATTTCAATATCTCCGGGGGTTAAAAATGCACTGTGTATCGACACATAACCGTTGTCAAATGCACCGAGGTGTTCCAGAAAGGGTATATAGGTTGGCCCCGTTTTCCTGGCAAGGGCTTCAAGATAAGCGATGTCATTCTCATTATACTGGTTTCTTTCTTCGGAAGATGAACCAATCAAATCAAGAATAATCCGTGCATTTTGAGACATGGCAGCGATAGCATCAATGGAGGGTGGTTCAGGTGTCGCTGCAATTTCTTCCAGGAATTTCTTATCTCCGGCTTGAAGGCTGTCCCCATAATCCTTCAGGTAGCCCTGAACAGTGGTTAACCAATCTCGCTGGCATTGAACATTTTCAAGAATATGCTCGGCAATGGGAACACCGGTGGTTGTGGCAAGCAGGATCCCATCATATAACGTGGGGATAGGTATACGTTCCGGGGGAAGGTGTGCCACAAACAGATCCCGGTCGTTCTGAAGAGCATACTCCCGGACCCGGTTAAACTCCCTGAGTTGTGTTTCAGCCGGAAGAAAAACAGCCGTATGGGTAAATGTTACTGCCCCTCCTAATCCCGATTGGATCATGGCAGCAATCACCTGTTCGAATTTCTTTTCATCCGCATTGATGGACCAATCAATGACGGATGTAATCCCATGGAGTAATGCGTCATAACAGGCTGCCAGGTTCAATTCGTAAAATTCCTCATCCGTCATATGAAAAGCAGGCCTGTACACTTTGGGGATCCATTGTTGCAGTTGCTCCGAAGGACTCACACTGCGCGATAGGTGCTGCCAAAGGTGGGTATGGGTGTTCACAAATCCCGGAAGGGCATAAAAATGTTCTCCCGCGATCTCCAGATCCGTCTTTTCTGCTATACCCTCGCCTGACGGAGATACCGATTGAATCACCCCGTCTCGGATGACGATATCCATACCTTCTAAAACCTTTTCGCCAACCGGGTCAATGACAGAAACATTACGAATACATATCGAACCGGTTATAGACCGGATCTCATCCAATGAGGGAAGAAACTGCTGATGACATGAAACTAGTAGAAAAAATAATAACAAGATCAGGGGGCGGAAATTGAATATTCTACTGGATTTCATAACAAATGGATTTATAATCTATACTACATTTTCATGAGTTTAAAATTAATTATTGCATTTCCAATTCCAAGTGGTTTCAGTGAAACTTATTTCCCGTTAACTTGACAATGCCCCGTAAATTCTATAATTTTGTCTATAGAAATGATCCGGGTCCCAGCTTTCTTGACTTCCTTTCTGTGTCGTTGTCCTGGTAATGAATAGAGGCCATGAATCCACGCCAACTCCTTTTGATTCCAGCGTTGCTGTTGTTCATCTTTACTTTCAGTTGTGAAGAACCAGCAGAAGAGGTAGAGGACCTGAAGATTCCCACTTCTGTGATGTATGATTTTTCCGGAGCATGGAAACTTACTGCATGGATCCCGATTGATTGCCCGGGTTGCTTTATTTACAGCTATTACATTTCCGGTGGGGATCTGAGATTCGATTCCCTGACCTATGACCTGAAACTTACTTATACCTTCAATAACCTTCCCGATTCCATTGTAGAACAGGGGAGCTATATCTATTCATCCGATTACTTCGTTTCGTGGGGGGGAGCAAGTACCATGTTTACCGGGGAGATCATATTTACACCTGGTCAGGGAGACCCCTGGACGGTTCAGTACCAGATCGAGTATCCCGAGAATCAGGATCATAATGTAATATTTAAGAATTTCATCTTTAAAAATGACACAACCGAAGTGATGTTTTACTGGGAACGTGAATTTTGAGAAATACTTTTTTACAACTCCGTTTTTACCAGACCGGTATCCCAATACCGTAGAAAATACCCCTCCGTTTATATAACTCTTTTTGCTGTCCCGATTTCAACCAACATCAAGACAAAATATCTATTTTTATGGCCTGTTTATCTTTATTATTGACCAGTGCAATTTTTGTGGCAGGAAGTGATGCTCCGCCCGGGCATAAAAAACAATATTTGTGAATTCAAATGTTTAATTCTACCTTTAAGGATAGAATTTGTGGATTATCACAGGCCAGGTATTTGTGAAAAGTAAAGAATCTCACACTTTTATTTTTCTTTACATATGAGGTTAAAGAAAGGGACCATTTTCGTTTTCACTGTTTTCTCATTCGCAGTTGCGATTGCTTGCATTTTTTATTGTGTTGACAAACAAAAAAAGTACCAGAAATTGGTAGAAGAAACTCCCCCTGCACCCCCTGCGATTGAGTTAATGGATAACCTGGAAAATGAACGGAATCGCATATTGAATATACCTTCCGAAGAGGTCTCCACCGACCATTTGGTGAAAGTAGCTACGCTTAATGCTCAACATGATTCGGTCCTTCACAGCACAGAGTATCTTGCTGATAAAGAATATTGGGATACGATCAGCATTCCATTCAATGAAAAGGAGAGTAAATTGAATACCCAGTATTTGTTGGGAGCCCTGGGCGTACTGGTTGGAATTGCCTTCGGAACCTGGTCATCCATCATATTATACTCAAGAAGGCAAATGGAACTGCTTGCGCGGTCAAACAAACCGAAAGGGCCTGTTGTGAAATATTAACGTTCGATTATTCTAACGAGAATACAACAGGGAAAGAGTAGGATACATTGACCGCTTTGCCTTTATGTTTGCCGGGTTGCCACCGGGGACTCGATTGAATCACGCGGACTGCTTCCTCATTCAACTCTTCATTGATTCCTCTTACTACCTTAACATCATCCACACTCCCGTCACTTTTAACAACAAATTGTACATAAACCCTGCCACTTATTCCCTCTTCCCTGCAACGCTCGGGATAAATGATTTCTTGATCAATGTAATCTCTGAAATCGCGGTAGCCTGAAACTGCAAATTGGGGCATGTCCTCAACAATCAGGTAGACATGATCACTATCAACGGCATCCTTCACAGGGATCTCCTGAGTCTCCGTAATTTGACTTGCTCTTCTGTTTTCAGTAAGAACATGAAATACCACCAGGGCAACAATGACAACCAGGCTGACAAGCGTGGTTACCTTCCACTCATGAGCGTTTATCAATTTCTCCAGCTCTTCTTCAGGCTCTTCTTTAATTTTCCTTGTTTTTACAATGCCTGCAGAAGTTCTGTCATAAACCCACGATACCCATACAGACAGGATGAAACCAGTACCAAGCAAGATAAAAGCGAGTGGTAAAACCCATGAGTGTAGCTGTAGGAGAGGGGATATGATGAGGATTAATTCAATCAGAAGAAAAGCCGCAGCAATATAGGCCACAATCACACGAATTACCTTTCGACGTTTCAGTTCGTTCCAAAACCAGGAAATATTATGCGGACTATTTTCCATCATGCAGGTAAGGATGCTGGATTTGATCTTATAAAATTAATTGAACTATCGGTTAAATCCAAGTCCTTTATCATGTTTTGAATAATATTTTGTTAATATTGATGGCAATTCTTCAGGCTATTAGTAATTTGCAAGATTTAGGGAGAGGATGGGTGAAGCAATCTTGTTTTGGGAAATACTCTCGGGGTGTAATTTTTCGAGGGATACAGAAGGAGGTTACAAATTATGGTGATTCGACTGAAACCACCAATCAGGAAAATGGCCCTTTTGTCAGGCTGTTTTCTCCTGCTATTGTTTCCTGTCACTGCGCAGACCGGATCCACTCCGGTTATCATTGATACCGATTGTGCACCGGACGACCTGAGGGCGATCTGCATGTTCGCGGCAATCCGGGAAATCGACCTGCTTGCCATTACCTCATCGGATGGTGCTCTGTCTCCGGATACCGGAGTGGATAAAATTTCACGGATCATTCCGGATCTATTCGTGGAGGAGATCCCGGTAGCTCCGGGCAGGGAATTAAATATCGAGCCACCAGCGTGGAGAGAATTTTGCGAAAACATCCCCTGGAGCGAAAATGCCGGATTTACCCAAGAGACAGTCATGACTGCCGTTTCCCTTATTACCCGTCTACTCTCCGGATCGGCAACAAAAATTACCTTCATCTGCTTGGGATCCATGACAAATTTGTATGATGTAATACAGGAATCTCCGGAGTTAATAAAAAAAATTGAACGCGTGATCTGGTATAATGATGCGCTCAATCCCTTGTCAGGACCCAATTACGAGCGTGATCCGGAAGCAGCTGAGGTGATCCTTTCAGGGAACCTGAATGTATCGATCATTTCAAACCTGTCAAAAACCGGTGCTGTCTTAAATAATGACCTGTTGCAGCATATTCGATCCATAGAAACTCCGTTTGCACAGACAATTGCTGCCTCCCATTCCTATCCACTTGTACTGGAGCGAATAAACAACGATGATGTGATCCTTTGGGATGACCTGTTGCCAGTCTGGTTTGTCTGTCCGGATTGCTTCGATATGGAACCGGATAAAACCAACCCGAATATCAGCATGACGAAAGATTATGATATCCTTGAAATCAAACGCAGGATACTCGACATACTTTCGCAGCAGTATGAGTACAGCCGGCACATTATGTTCGATAAATTTCCGGTGGATCCCGATATCTATCGAAGCGATATTACTCCGGTTGCCCGTGAGATCATTGAGAAATTTGGGAGGGATGAGTGGAGAATCTGTGTACTGACCAATGAGATGCATGGCCACCTGGGAATCTATTCAATTGTCGGTGCTAAAATGGGACTGAAAGCAAGGGAATGGTTTTCTGTCGGGATCGATCAAATACACGTGATTTCATATGCCGGAAACAGTCCGCCACTCAGTTGCCTGAATGACGGACTGCAGGTTAGTACCGGGGCTACCCTGGGCCAGGGGACAATAACGGTTTCTTCCGATGCAACCTTATTGCCGAAGGCACGCTTTGCTTTCAAAGGCAAGACCATTGAATTGCAGTTAAAAGATGAATACAGGGAACAGGTTGAATCCGATATTAGCCGGGGAATCGTTCAGTATGGCAATTTGACTTCAGGATACTGGAAACTGATCCGGAGACTGGGCCTGAAATACTGGAGGGAATGGGACAGAAACGAGATATTTACTATAACCCTTTTGGAGTAAGCAATCCATGTTACTACCTTATAAATTAACTTACAAGTTGTCCCCCTTTTCCCGCAGGTGGCATAGCCATGCCCATGGCAGATGCCTTCGGCAGAAAAAAGGGGGATTAAGGGGGATTTAAACTGTTGGTTCATTGGGCTCTTGAATAATAAACAATATAAAATGTTATAAAATGAAAAAGATCTTACTGTTATCGTTATCAATTTACCTTGTTTTTGCTCTACCCTCAGGCTATGCCCAGAGCAACAAAGTAGTAGAAAAAATCATTGAAATCGGTACAACCGATAACCGGACCATGGATCACCTCGATGTTATCTGCAACCGTTTCGGTGGCAGACTGGTTGGATCAGATGCCTTTGAAAATGCGGCAGAATGGTGTGCTTTGCAGTTCAGAGAATGGGGTATGGAGGTTGAAATGGATGAAGCCGGTAAGGTGCCGGTCGGATTCAACCGGGGACCCTGGTTTGGCCGGTTGCTTGGAGAAAATGGCATGTACCTCCATTTTGCAACACCTTCCTATACTGCGGGAACAAAAGGTGTTCAAAAAGGACATGTGTTGCTGGAACCAAAAACCCAGGCGGAATTTGACCGGATGAAAGGCACGTTGAACGGTGCATGGGTGTTGATTACAGGAACGAATAACGGCTGGCCCATCGACTACTCAGCGGAAGCGGATGCAAGAAGGGATTCCATCATTGCTGAAAACCTGGAAATAGAAAAAAAGAACCGGGAGATCAGGGCAGAAAACAGGAGAATGGGTGAAGAGGGAGATCAGAAGGAACTGATTCCGCTGAAAGATGAACCGGCACTCTTTTATAAACAGATGCGGGAAGCCGGGATCCTGGGCATCATCCAGTCTTCAACCATTCCCATCAGGGCACTGTACGACAGGAAAAACATCGATCAAATGACCTTTGAAACATTGCCCACCGTCCCGGATATCAAACTGGATGAACACCAGTACAAAATCATCGAACAAATGGCTAAGGAACGCCGTAGGTTCGAACTGGAATTTGATATCCGCAATCATTTCAAGATGGGACCGGTAAAATATCACAACGTGATAGGAATCATCCGGGGCACCAAATATCCCGATGAGTATGTGATCATGGGTGGTCATCTCGATGCATATGATGTTGCAACTGGCGGGGTAGACGATGGTTCAGGCCTGACACCTGCAATGGAAGCTGCACGTTTGATCATGAAAGCCGGGGGAAAACCAAAGCGAACAATCCTGGTTATCGCATGGGCTGCAGAAGAATTTGGCCTGTACGGATCGAAACACTGGGTGGAGAAAAATAGTGATAAACTTGACAGGATTTCCAACATGTTTAACCGCGATTTTGGACCAACGGTTGCCAATAGTCTACGCGTTCCTGATGCCATGTGGGACGACATGAAAAATATATGTGAACCGCTGAACAGCATTAATCCTGATTTTCCGTTCACACTCGAAAAAGCGGAACCGAGAAGACAGCCCAAAGAACCGCGGGGAACCGATAGCGGACCGTTTGCTGTCGCCGGTGTGCCCGTTATAACCTTTGGAATAGCCGATACAAAGGGATATAATTTCGACTACCGCGAGATCTGGCACACCGAAAGAGACCTCTACAATAAAAGCATCCCCGAATACCAGGAACATACAGCCGTGGTTACCGCCGTGGTCGTCTATGGAGTCGCCAACCTCGATCACCTGCTTTCACGGGAAGGATATTGGATGGAAGAGGAAGAAGGTAAGGATTTGCCATAGGCATGCCTCTGGTAAAGGATTATTGATTCCTCCTTCGTCAAGACTACGGAGGACAAGGAAGGATTAAAGAGAGAGGTTTTCCAGAGTTCAGAGTTATGAGACTGTGTGACTTTGAGACGATGAGACGGGGAGACGGAGCAAAGAACATCAGCCTCCTATGCAAGCTGTCGCCGAATCCGATATCTGGTGGAGTAAGCACCCAGGTGATGGATTGTGTGGCTTGCTCTGTGAAATAGTGAATAGTCCTTGACGAGGTAACAATAATTTGAATCTTTTCACAGGGTGGGAGGGGGATGAATAAACAAGTTAAAAGTTACAAGTCAGAAATAAAAAGTCTGTTGAGGCAGAATATAATCACCTCAACATTGCGTTTCCATGAATCGCTTTCCTAATGAAATATTATCGAATGTATTGAAACTTTGTCAAAATTTATACGTATAAATAGACTGATAATCAAATACTTAATAAAATGAAAAACTGGACAAGATTGTTTTGCGGGATCCTGATGGGTCTGGTGATCCTGGTAACTTCCGGATGTGAGGAAGACAAGTTGAGCAAAGAGGAGTTGTTAACCGCTCATCCCTGGAAATTCGAAAAGGTAGAAACAACATCAACTAACCCGGATATCCAGAGTGGTATACTTCTGGCAAATGGTCTGCTGACTGCTGTTGGTGCCGTCTGGACATTCTATGAGGATGGAACCCATGTCCTGACGTTTACGAATCTTGAACCCCCTGAATCGAATGACGGAACATGGGAGCTGTCAGCAGATGGAAAAACCCTTTACATGAACCTGGGTGACGAGGAGGAAGAAGAGGCACACATTAAATCCCTAACTTCTAGCAAACTGGTTTTTGAGGAGGAACTCTGGGACGATGAACTGCAGGAATTTTATACCACCACCAATTCCTGGGTGAAATGATCGAATCGTTTGGCGGATTGATCCGGTAATAAGCAGAGCACCTCTACTCTCCGGTCCATGAATCAATTTCCCGTTGAGGAAAGATTATACTTGGACCGGGTATTACTGTAAGGAACGCAAGTCCCTGGCATTAATGCCAGGGTAATTCATTGATATATAGTAATATATGTATTACTCCGGCATTTTCCCATAAGGGATCGCTATGCGAATGCCGGGGTTATGGCAACGTACGACCAATCGCCGGAACTTCATTGCTGATTGAAAAGCCATATTCTCCATCCGGCGGAATTCTCAGGTGCTGATAAGAGCTTCTGCACCGTCCTGTCCATGAATCGTTTTTAAGTAAACACTCCGTTTCCGAAACTCAAATTCTGGTGGGCTATGGCCAATAACGGTTTGGCCAGCACACCATAGGGACATGCCTTTTCACAAAACCCTTCACAGCCAGAACAGACATCCGGTTTGTTGCCGGAAAGCTCTCTGTATTTTTGCATGGCATGCTTTTCCTGTCCCTTCGAGGTGAAATAATAGTTGTATCTCATAATTGTGTTAACCGGTATATGATTTGGACAGTGGGCTTCACAAACATTACAGCCAATCCTGCATGTCAGGGAGCTGAACTTATTTTTAAAATCATTCAACATGGCCTCCATTCCCAGTTCAAGCTTCGTACCAGATAGTTTAATGTATTTTTCAACATCATTTAAGCTTTGAAAAAGATAACATATGGTATCAACATGTTCGTTTGACAGAACAAATTGTAATGCTCCATTTTTGACATTCTCTATTCCATATTTACCAAAAAATTCACCAGCTATTTTCATCTGCATCTTGAATTTCTCATACCCTATTTTATATCGTTCGGGAAGTTCATTCCCTTCTTTCTCTGCTTTTTCTTTTTCTTCATTAAACAGATCGTATACAATGATCGGATTGGATTTCATGATCATTGTACCAATATTATTGTCATGGCAGGCTTTTAGTACTCTATTGCCCATTTCCGGTTCGAAAAAATTGTAAGGCATCATTAGTACATCATATCGTCCATCATCAATGGCAGTCATCAGAACCTGTTCAAAGGTTTCTTCAGGACTATCCCACCAGGCATGGCCATGACATGATAATCCTGTGAATCTTATTTTTCCTTCCTTCTTCAATTGCTCAACTGCTT
>Ga0315543_1001344_pt1 | contig 26948 bp, 33 predicted proteins | sample SalMarSW160210MG_2_FD_203098 | JGI IMG/M metagenome (GOLD analysis project Ga0315543, IMG submission 203098) | Salt marsh sediment microbial communities from the Plum Island Ecosystem LTER, Massachusetts, United States - Salt Marsh Sediment SW1601-210 ... | reverse complement strand
AACCCTCCGGCTGGAGGACGGGTCCGTCAACGAGGTTTTGTCCCCTCCAGATGTACTTGGAGTTGAAAGCCAGCCCCATATTGCCTTTCACCGGTGCGGTCTCGTCTCCCTGAACATCAACCGCCTCCGCTGTCGCGGCCAGATAAACTGCTCCATGCAAAACTACCAGTAGAGCCATAATGCCGGGCAGCTTGTTCCATTCCGTTTTTCGCATGTTCGCCCTCCTCCCATTTCGGCGTTCGTTTGGAGCCTCTCGGACACTCTGGAAACCGTTCGTTCCAATGTGCAAGCCGGATGCCAGGGGCAAATGAGAAATTGGCCTGTTGTGAATTGCTTGCGGGGAATGACTTATGAATTGAAAGGCCAGAAGAATGCGACCGGAGCGAGCTACATTAGTGTATAATAGTGCTGGAAATCTACAAAGCTGTCGGCGCACGACCTCGTGTTTCTCGTGATTGGCTTCGCGAGCCTCCGCGTTTTGCCTCTCATTTCCTCATTCCAGCGCTTGATTGTCCCCCATGCACGTTTTGTCATTCCATGATTGCAAAACGGGGCGAAACGTTCTACAATATTGTTTGGTGTCACAAAAGCTACACACAATTGTAGATAGGAGGCGTTAGCGATGGCGAAGGAGCGCGATAAAGAAAAACAGATGGACTTGCTTTTCGAGGTGGCTCGCAGTCTTAGCTCATCGCTCGAGCTGAAGACGACGCTTGAGTCGGTTCTCGGCTTTCTCAGCAAGCTCATGAAGCTCGACCGGGGCACGATTACCCTGATAGACCCCGAGACCGAGACCATCTCCATCGAAATGGCGCACGGTCTTTCCAAGGAGGCGAGGGAGAAAGGCATCTATCGGATAGGAGAGGGGATTACCGGCAAGGTGGTCGCGGCGGGTGAGCCGGAGGTCGTCGCCGATATAGGCAAGGACCCTCGCTTTCTCGACCGCACAAGAGCTCGCGGCGATATAAGCAGGACGAGGCTGTCGTTTCTGTGCGTCCCCATAAAGCTGGGCAACGAGACCCTCGGCGCCCTCAGTGTGGACAAGCCGTTTAAGGAAGGGGCAGAGTTCCACGAGGATCTCCGACTTCTCAACATCGTGGCGTCCGTCGTCGCTCAGGCATTGAGACTCCACGAGATGATGAAAAAGGATAAAGAAAAGCTCCTCCGCGAGAACATTCACCTCCGGCATGAGCTGAAGGATAGATACGAGTACCACAACATCGTCACCAGAAGCAGCAGAATGAGGGAAGTGCTGGAGATGATGGAGCAGGTCTCCCAGAGCAATGCCACCGTCCTCGTTCGGGGCGAAAGCGGCACCGGCAAGGAACTCGTCGCCCACGCCATCCATTACAACAGCCCGAGGGCGGGCAAACCCTTCGTTATAGTCAACTGCGCGGCGCTTCCGGAGCAGCTCCTCGAAAGCGAGCTCTTCGGACACGAAAAGGGCGCCTTCACCGGCGCAACTCACAGAAAGGAAGGGAGGTTCGAGTGGGCCAACGGAGGCACACTTTTTCTCGACGAAATCGGTGATTTTCCCGTCTCGACCCAGGTCAAGCTCCTGAGGGCTATCCAGAGCAGGCAGTTCGAACGCCTTGGTGGGAAGGAGACGGTGCGGGTCAACGTTCGCATCATCGCCGCCACCAACAAGAACCTGGAGCTGGAAGTCGCCGAGGGAAGGTTCAGGGAAGACCTCTTCTATCGAATAAACGTCTTCCCCATTTTCCTCCCGCCGCTCAGGGAAAGGAAGGAGGACATCATCCTCCTCGCCGATCATTTTCTCAAAAAGTACAGCGGGGAGAATTTCAAGAGAATCAAGCGAATATCAACCCCCGCCATTGATATGCTCATGAGCTACCACTGGCCCGGAAACGTCAGAGAGCTTGAGAACTGCATGGAGCGCGCCGTTCTGGTCTGCAAGGAGGGTGTCATCCGCGCGCGGCATCTCCCACCTTCCCTCCAGACGGCAGATGCCTCTCACACAACTTACCCCGGGACCCTCCCCGAAGCGGTGGCTGCCGTTGAGAGAGAGATGATTATGGAAGCCCTCAAAACCTCCAAAGGACATCAGGGGAAAGCCGCTAAACTCCTCGCCGTGACCGAGCGGGTGCTGGGATACAAGATCAAGAAGTACGGAATATATCCCAGGGTATATTCCGCCAAGGCGCAGAAATACGCCGACGTGTAGAAAACGCCCGCGAGTGGAAACGGACCAGCGTGCCCGAGTGAGCGTGGCGTGAAAATAGCAGCCTCTCCTCGGCTTCCCGCCTGCGGAACGTGTCTTTCTCGTTGCAACATCGGGAAGCCGCTTACAAAAGGATGGTGCGAGCGTTTTCTTTCGCTGCCCGAGGCGGCTGGCAACCAGCTACTGGGGTTGTTCACTCTGTCATTCAGCGGCGATGATGTAGAAGCGGTTCGGGACATCGCCTGGGGCATTGCCGCCCATATCCGGGTCCGTGCCTTTATCGGTCCAGGACATTCTGCCCGTGTTGTCATCGTTGAAGTTGCCGTCAGGGCCGACGTAAGTGTCGCCCAATCCTTTGCCCACGAAGCCGCTGACCGTATGCCGCCTGGCTTGCGAGCCCTTCACGGCGCGTTTCCGAAGGCATTGCCGCTAACTTCCCAGTCACCGTAGTCCTTGCCCTCAAAATCCGCGAGCACGATGTCGCGAGTCGCTTCTGCAACGCCTGAGTTCGCATTGAGCGGTTCAGCCAGAGCATAGCCAATCAAGGAGTAGGTAGCGGCCGATCCGTTGTAGTGGCAGTACCAGTGGCCGCCCCGATTCAAATACTCATTGTTGAGCTTCTTCGTTGGCAGATGGTTCTCTTCCGTATCCTTTATGCCTTTCTCCTGTTTCTCCTGCCAGTAGGCATCACTCATAACACGAAGCTCCTGAAGGCGAGTGTCCCAGAAGTCGGCGGTGGGCACGAATATCACATTCTTCAGCGACTTGTCGTCTGCTACTGCCTTCTGTGCTCTGCGAAATTTCACCATGCCAACCGCCTCGTGATCATCCGGGTTCTCCGCTCTCTTTTCCATCTCGTGTCCGCCGATACCCAACTCGCCGATTACGATGGGCATATCCGGTGCATTGAGGTCCTTACGCAGGTCGCGAAACATGGCCGCGAGATTGTGCGGATAGCGGGCGATGACCCCCAGGCCGACGCGTTTGCCGTCCAATTGGAGATGCCACTCGCAGAAGTCATTCCAACCCTGAAACCACGCCATGCCAACGATCTCATAGCCCTGACCTTGATACCCTGGAACAACATCTTTGATGTTTGCCAGGCACTCTTGTATCTCGGCAACCATCTTGCGGTAGAAGTGGCCCGGCTTGAGCTCGTGGTCTCGTTTCAGGATCCGCTTCTCATCCCATGTCATCTCGCCAGCGCCCGGCGAGCGGAAGTCACACCACACGCTCTTGCCGCCCCAGGCGGTTTTGGTCAACAGAACCGGCTCGTCATACTTCTCGCCCATGATGGTGCCGAACATCAGTTCCGGGCCGATCTCATGGGACTCAGACCCCCAGCCGACGGTAAGCGGACCATTTCCCTTGCTGTTTGCCTTCCATGAAATAGTCACATCGTCGCGGGTTGCCCAGGAGCCATCTGCGTTCTTGAGCTTCTTGAGCAAGTAGCCGTATTTCGGGTGTTCCCCAAGGTGAGCGAGGCTGCGAACCTGGCCATGGCCTTCCATATTGGACTGACCTGCCAGAATAAACACCTTCACCTTCTTATCAGCCGCCTGAGCCAGGGACGCCAGGCTGAGAAACAGAACAACACAAACCAATGCCATTGCGAACAAATAACGCTTCATTACGGTCTTCTATGATGTCCTTCTTTTATACTGGTTGCTGGATTGCCGAGTTGCCAAAACTACTTCTTCCAGAGCGATTCGAGCTCGTTGACTTCGGGACGGAGAAGCTTCGCGTTGCCATTGCAGTTGTGTCGTTTCGTCTCTCCGATCCTTTCGGTGCGGGGAATCAACTGTACGACCGGATTACATTGACACCGTCCTTGCGCTGGACTGGAATGAAACTCTCATCCCCGTTTAGTAATCGTAGAACTATAACGCGCGGCGGCGCCCCACACCATAGCCAATTCTTACTCCCTGATAGCGGGCAGCGAGTTCAAAGAGATACAACTTATCGGTACAGAGGCAGAAGCAGGTTTCCAAAAACGCGCATTCTAAACACTACATGTGCATACGCCTGTTGCGGGCAGAAAGGAAATAGTATCGCCCTACTGGGCAAAATCAGGCGCTTTGGAAACTATACTAAAACTACGGCCACCCAGCGGAAGTTCACCCTGGGATAACGATGATGTGATGGGCATGGAGTGGGCGTGGTTCAAGGGTTTCGACGCTTTTTGGGCAGCTTCTTTCGCGTGACTACCGCGCCGATGGCGCGGTGAGGAATGGCCCTCGGCAGGGTGATCGCGAGGGCTTGGAGCAATCGGCGAGATTGCCGTCGGGGTGTGGGGATGCGAAGGCATGAGCCGATTCTTTTCAGATCCACGTACCCCCGGGCGATTTCGGCATCGCGCGGCCCTGGTAACAGCCAATGCCCGGCTGTGAAAACCACCACGGTACGCGACGTGCGAAGACATTCATTGGAAACGCATGGAGTTTCCGCATAGGAGAGGCCCGTTTAGAAAACGTGCCGGTCGTGGCGCTGTCCTCGGGCAACACCTTTAGGGCCATCATAGAGTACGCCGAGGTAGCAGACAACACCGCTTTCGGCTTGTTCCACGAGGGTGACACACTAACGTGCCACTACCTCAGGGGTGTCAGAACGGGAAAGTAGACCTCGATGTCACTGGTGTGCTCTACGCCACGAATAGAGACAACTTGTTCATGGGCAAACTCGGGTATATCTGTGTCCTCGGCGGGGGAGACGTCATTCTCCGAGGACGGCAATATCATGTCGTGGAGCGGCCCCCTCGAATACTACTCGGCGGACCAGGACCGGGACATGGACAAGTTTCCTCACGAAGGCCAAGAGCCCATTTTCGTTTTCCCGGGTGCGTCGCAGGCGACGCGCCTGTAGGTTATCCCTCAGTATCCGCCGACACCGTAACCACAGGGTGGGGAGAGGCTGTCACCTGCAGCACGGGGCCGCGGTGACGCAGGTCGCGTTTGTCGGCACAGTTCGGGTTGTGGCTGGTGTTCGTCTTCGTGTGAGTTCAGCCGCGCCCCACTTTTGCCCCATTCAAAACTTAAGGCCTAAATCGCGCACTTCGGCGATTCAACCGCCCCATAGAAGTGAATCGCGCGCCTTCGCAACAGTTCGGTGCTTCTCACCTGTATCCCGCACCCGTCCCGTTGGGTCGCGAGCATCCCGCACCCGCTGCTTGCCATCAAATTGGTTTGCTTGCGGTAAGTATGATACCATTCAGTCAATCGCTCGATAGCAGCAGAAACGCTGGGCACACAACTAAACTATGTGGAGGTGTCGTACCATGACTTCACGTATGAATCGCCGCGATTTCCTGCGAGCTGCAACTTACGCCGGAGCATCGCTTCTGGTGCTTCGCGATAGCCGTTCGGCATGGAGCTACCAGGCAAACGAGAAACTCAACCTTGCCGTAGTGGGGGTCGGCAATCGAGGGACGTATCATGCGAGGACCATCCTCAGCGGCAGCCAGAACCTGGTGGCAATTTGCGATGTGAACCGAAACCGCCCCGCGTTCAGGGTTCCGTCCGAGGTATCAAGATACCAGGACTTCCGCAAGATGCTCGATGATATGCACCGTCGAATTGACGCGGTCGTCGTCGCCACGACGGACCATAACCACGCCGTGGTCAGCGCAGCAGCCATGAGACGGGGCAAACACGTCTTCTGCGAGAAACCGCTAGCGCACGACGTCCGCGAGGCGCGCGCCCTCTGCCGGATCGCCAGGCAGAAGAAAGTGGCCACGCAAATGGGCAATCAGGGCATGGCCAGCGACTCGTTCCGCCGCACCCTGGAGCTGATTCAGGAAGGGGCTGTGGGTGAGATCCGCGAGGTGCACCTGTGGTTCGTATTCGGCGGATCCGGTCCCCGAAAGGCGCCCAAGGGGAGTGCGCCGGTCCCCGACTATCTTGATTGGGACGTCTGGCTTGGCCCGGCTCGCTTCCGTCCTTATCACCCGCTTTGGGTGAACAGCGCGTATGGTTGGCGGGATTTCGGTACAGGGGCCCTGGGGGGCGGGGGTTCGCACTCCGTCAACCTGGCATTCAAAAGCCTCAAGCTGGGTGCCTTGTGGGAGGCCGGCGCTAAACGCAGAGCCAACATCCGCGTCGAGGCAGAGACTTCGGAGCGGTGCATCGAGTCCTTTCCCCGCTGGCAAATTCTCCGCTTCGACTTTCCGGCCCGGGGTCCGCTTCCGCCTGTGCGGATGCATTGGTACAATGCCCCGGAGGCGCAGCTCAAACGGATGGGCATCTGGCAGCGGTTGGAAAAAATCGCCGGCCGGTCGCTGGAATGGAAAGATAAAAGCTGGACGCCCCGCTCTGGCACGTTGCTCGTGGGCAGCAAAGGTGTAGTGCACACCAACGCCCACAATTCGAGTTGCGCCCTGTTGCCCGAGCGCGACTTCCCCGATTCCGCCGGGCCGCCCCGCAAATTCCCCCATGTCAAGAGCCACCGACAAGAGTGGTTCCAGGCCTGCAAGGGTGAAGGGGGGACTTTGTCCAATTTCGGTCACGCCGGCCCGGCGATCGAGCTGCTCCTGACGGGTAACGTGGCGACGTTGCTCGGTCAGACGCTTGAATTCGACCCCGTGACTTGCAAGATCGTCAAAAACGCCCAGGCCGATGCCCTGTTGCGCCCGAAGTATCGGGAGGGCTGGTCGCTGTGAGTCTCATGCGGCGCATGGATGCGAAATCACGTTTTTTTGACAGGATAACCCCGCCGAGGCGGGGTCTCCGACGGGAGAAGGAGTTCTTTGACAGGATAACAGGATAGATCGGATCTTGTGAATCCTGTTCATCCCGTCAAAGCTCAGCGTATTTGCGAATTGATGTACTTGGAAAGGAAGAGTCTTATGACACGTATTCAATGGATGGTAACCCTTGTGGCGTTGTGTGCTTTCGCCGGTGTTGGCTCAGCCCAAGTCCCTGAGTCCGCCTTCAACAAGGACCCGTGGCCCATGGCCAAGGAAGGACCGGTGAAGGTGTTCATCCTGTCCGGACAGTCCAACATGCAGGGCCACGCCTCCTTGCGGACCCTGGAATACCTGATATACAACGAGGAGACCGCCGCCGAGTACCAGCAATGGAAAGACCGCGACGGCCGGTGGACCGAACGCCGAGATGTGTGGGTTTGGACGACCGACGGCGAGCGCAGCGGCAACCTCAAGCCGGGCTTCGGCGTCAATGAAATCAAGATCGGGCCGGAGCTGGGCTTCGGGTGGGTCATCGGCGAGCACATCAGCAATCAGGTGCTGTTGCTCAAGACCTGCTGGGGCGGCCGAAGCGTCAAGCGAGACTTCCTGCCGCCGAGCGCCGACATGCCCTCGGACGAGCAGCTCCGGAAGGAACTGGAGAATGCCAGAAGGAGGAATCCCAACGCTACGTTGGAAGAGGTGAAGGAGCGCTACGGCAAGGCCTACAGGGAGATGCTCGCTCACGTCAACGACGTGCTAAGCAACCTCAAGCAGCACTTCCCCCGGTACGACGAGAAGCGGGGCTACGAGCTGGCCGGGTTCGTCTTTTTCCAGGGCTGGAACGACATGATTGACGGATCCCAGCGCGCTGAGAAGTTCGCCACCTTCACCAAGCGTCTGGCGCAGCTAATTAAGGACGTGCGTAAGGACCTCAAGGCGCCCAATCTGCCGGTGGTCATCGGTGAGCTGGGGGCCGGCGGCAAGCGCGGAGACTTCCAGAAAGCCCAGGCGGCGGTGGCGGAGCTTCCCGAGCTCGAGGATACGGTCAAGTTCGTCAAGACCTGCGAACTCTGGGAGCCCGACGTCGAGGAGATGGTCAACAAGGGCGTATGGAAAGGCCCGGATTGGGTGAAGTTCTACAACGTCGGCTCCGAGCGCGGCTATCACTACCTCGGAAGCGCCCGCATCTACTACAAGATGGGCAAAGCCTTCGCCCAAGGCATGATCGAATTGCTCGACAAGTAGACGCTGTGGAGCGTATCCCCGAACGATGGGCGCCTCTGTGCTAATCGCCCTGCAGAGCCAGACTTCCGGTGAAACCGCCAGCCTGTGAACGACCGCCCCGTTCCCAGTTGGCGCGGCCCGCACACGTTCGAAGGGACAGCGTATACTGGCACTCCTGGGCCCCGAGGTTTTGGGTCAGAGCCAGACAGAACACGCTGGAAAACGCGGTCAGTACGGCACCCTCCCAGCTTGCCAGTGCTGGACAATCGCGCGACCCGGCTTTTCGTTTCTTGCTCATCGGGCTGTTCGTGTGGCACGCCAACGGCGATCATCAAGCGCTCGTCAGACGCCTACTTCTTTCTTTCCACCGCAAGCAGAAGCTTCCAGATCGCTCCTTCCGTTCCGATGACAAGCTCACGACACTGCTGGTAGTCATCTTGATCCAATTCGTCTATGTGAGCGGCGGGGTTCCTGAAGTTGGTTGTGAGCATTGTCACTGAGTCATGCAACCCACGAGGACCGAGGATCCACTGCGATCCAGTCCATTCTGCAGCGAGCCGCATGAAGCTCCGAATCAACGCGCTCGTCTGGCGCCGCTGTTGGCTGTGAATTGCCGTCTGAAGGAAACGGGCAAAAGACCCGAGCTCCGGTGGCTTTCGGCGAGGATCAGCACAGTACGCCGCCACTGGTCCCAAGTCCTTGTCTTTCTGGTCGGACATGAGATCCTCCTGCGACGCTTCTTCAGCGAGTGGCTCAAGAACGCATGTCACCACCTCGATCTCCACCGCTTTGCACAAGCCTATGACTGCGGGGGACCACTCGAGTTGGGGCTTTGATTCGAGTTCTCCGGCCAAGTGCTCAGCAGTAGCGATGAAGCGCAGCGCTTTTGCGGAGAGGCGATCAGCTCGGTCCTCTGAGGCACGAAGGACGCGCTCCGCCTGGCGCTGTGCATCGGTTGAAACAATTGACAAGAGACCACAAGCAAGCTCTTCGGCTCTTTGGTCACCGTCGGCTGTCCCAGCCTTGATCTCGTACAGAGAGAGAAGTCGGCCATAGCAACCGTTGCATAGCCGTCTCGACCAGTCTCCCCCGTAGATCGTAATCAGCTTCGATTTCTTTGCCGCACCGCATCTGCAACACCGAAAAGCCGTGCTCTCTGCAAAGCGAAACTGTTGAAGCGGCCCCCTTTGCGGATACGTTTTCCTAACAGTTGAGGGTACTGGTTCCATCATTACAATACGTCTAACGGCGGAGGTGACCGGCCGAGGTCACGAGGTCCACTCGACCTCCTGCTGGCCCGTTTCCCTGCGGGGTGGCAACCGCGATGGGGTCTCGCCCATTTCCTCGTTCGCAAGAAGTCTGACTGCTTCTCTCGAAAGCGCTGTGTCCCTCTATGCGCGTGTCATTGTGTCAGACCCCCGGAGCCGCGTCAAGCGCAATGTGACGGAAGGGGTAATCCCTGAGTCTCCGGGGAAGTCACCGCAGAGAACGCAGAGGGCGCAGAGAGAGAAACGGTCACCACGAAGACACAAAGGCAGAAAGCCGTCCAGACGTGTGCCTCCATCGTGTCTTGGTGTCTTAGTGGTTGACCCAATCCGCAATCCGAAACCGGCAATGCGCAATGCGAATTCGCCGAGGGATTTTTACGCATATATGAAGGGAAGCAAGAGGAAGGGAGAAACGACGCGGTTGACCTGCCCGTGTGGAGCGCCAGCGGAAGACCCGTCAGCGCCCATGCGCCTGTTATGCAATCTTCTGCATTGCGTTTACAAGTTCTTTACCAGAAAGCGGAGGAGGAAGTGTCTTACCGTCTTGTTTGTAGATCTCTATCATGTCCTCAACGATTTGACATAGTTCATCAAAAACAGCTCTTGGCTCATTGCCGTGACAGCCGCCGTAGAAGAGCTGTGGACAACTTCCGATAAAGCATTGATCCCGATCGGACCATTCGACCAGTTTCACATATTTGTCTGCTTCCTTCATTTTCGAGTCTCCTCTATGGCAAGTCGTACAGCTTTCTCTTGATAGTGTTTTGCGTCATCATTCTCATTTCCCGAGATAGTGATAGGCTTTGTGACGTTTGGGTGGACAAAGTTTCTATGGCTTCCCCTGCCTTGTCAGTCAACAAAACCTGCCCCTTTCAAATCCGATATGAGATCTCTAACCTTCCTTGCCATTTTATATCATTTTGCATAACGGCTTGCCCATCAGCCGCTGTCGCAGCCGGTCGGCTGCATGCGCGGGTTGGGCAGAACCTTATGAGACCCATTTTATGGAAGGTCGCCGCTGGCTCTCGACGCATTCCTGAAGGTAGAAGTCTATCAGGTTCTGGTAAGGAATTCCCGTTTCCTCTGCCAACTTCTTGAAGTACTCGATGACATGAGCGCTCAGGCGCATTGTCACCTGTTTTTTGAGAAGCTTGGCGTAAGGGTTCTTTCGAGACTTCAGCTTGGAAAGGTCATATTCCTTCTTCATGGCTTCTTCCTGGTGTAGTGTTGGCGCTCCCGTGCCGTCGCCTGCCTCGCCGATATGATTCGAATGACAGAATCGTCCTCACGACACGTGTGACTGACCAGTAAAATCCTGAGATGACAGCTCAGTCCCAACATGAGGAATCTATCCTCTTTTCCGGAATGGGGTTCATCGAAGAACTGAATCGCATTCCGGTCAAGGAAAACAGATTATGCCTCCTCGAAGGAGACGCCATGCTTGTCCTGATTGGCCGCATTCTTGGCGGCAGTCCATTCGAACCGCACATCAGCCATATATTATAATTATATCCGAATTATGTTTGAATGCAAGGCGAAAATCACAGGTTGCCCCTGGCAGGACCGGTAGCACCCTTGCCTTCGCTCGCCGGCGTGTCGGGCGGCGTCCGTCGTAGTGGAAGCCAGCCTGCGCGACATCCTCGTGGGCCGCCACCGCTCCGGAGGGCATCCAAACGCCGTCCTGGGAACCCTGCTTTGGAGCGTCGTCAACTTCGGCATCCCGGTGTTGTTCCGCTCCGACCGACAGTCCGCCTGCCGGTTCGTCGAGGGATCTCTACTCAGGTATCACCGAGACGGACTTACGGCTAACGTCAGCGCTGAGGCGGCCCGTCTACCGCGTTGCCTCCAGTGCCGTGTTAGCCTTTCCTCTTTGTTTGAGTTTGCACTAGCCGCTGGATCATTTCAACCATAGGGTTCGGGGTCATCGCGGATTTGGATATTACGACTGTGGCCGGATGGTCACTCTCTTGCACCGACAAATCCCTCCTGACACTCGAAATGACTATGGGGACATGCGGGCGCTTCTTGCGGATCCGTTGGAGCGGAACCAAGCCGGCACTCAGGCCGCTGTCCGTCTCTTCCAAGTCAAGACTGTCCGATGGAAGCATCACATCCAATATGATTGCATCGACAGTTTCGTTCCCTGAGATCATTTCCAGGCACTCATCAGGGTTTGCCGCAATGGCGGTCTTGAACCCCTCCATCTCAAATGCGCGCCTCAAGGGGCTGACAAACCAAGTTTCGTCATCAACAATCAGAATCACTGTCGCCTCCGTTTTGGCAGAGATAGCGAAAACACCGTGGGATTGTGAAGACTTCTAATCAAGACTACGCCGTCGTGAGCCCTTGCGACCCGCTCGGCAACCGTCAAACCAAGACCACCGCCCGCGAATGAATGACGGACTGCATTCTCAGCACGGAAGTGGGGTTGTAGGATTCTTTCTACGGCTTCCGGTGGGATTCCGATGCCAAAGTCGCTAACAAGAACATCCACCGAGCGGCCCATGTCTTTGATCGCGACTGTGACAGGCCGATGCGGCTTTCCGTAACGCAGCGCGTTGTCAACAATGTTCCAGACAGCTTGCGAGACCAAACCTTCGTCGATTTCGCACATGGATTGCCCCGGTGCCTCACGGAAGTCAATGGGTCTGGGGTCGTCAGGTGCGAACCGGATCTGGTCATTGATCAAAGGGCCTTCCCCGTGGCCTTCGGCTTTCTTTCTAAGCCAATCGCGCCTCTCTTGAAGGCATCACCCTTCAGATCCATTCGTAGTTCATTCTGGGCTTCATGTGCGGCGGTCATTATATCCCAATCGTCGCCGGCACCTATGAATGAACTGTAAGCGCGGAAGAACAGCTCGATATCTCTCTGCTTTTCGTAATCATCAAACCTGTTGTAGGTTACGCAATTACCGAGCATCAGTATCGCAAGGAGTTCTTCATCCTTGCTGATGCGAAATGGAATCGCCTGCAGCCAGGATACAGCTCGGAAGTATCGTTTGAGCCGTTCTGAGCGGGTGTAGAAGCCGCGGGGTTTGTATCTTGAATAGTCGAGGGCCGTGAGTGATTTGTCAGGCTTGCCAAGCCACTTTGGCATTTTAGCACCTTCAGCCCTGACTACTGCCTTTGTTTCCTCATCCAAGATCGCATCCAATCTGTCATCCTTGAATCGAAAGGAGTCATCCATCAATCTCAGCGCAATTCCCGGCGCCAGCATTGCCCGTTCTCTTGCCGCTGACACAAGCGCTGGCTTTCCTTCCAGATGGTCATCGGTAGCTTCAAGGTTGTTCAGGATAAGCTTGAGGATTTCAGGCAATCGGGTGGCCATTTTGTTCTCAAGGCGAAGAACGGATTCCTCGTACAAGACATGGTATGCATTGAGCAGTGAATCGGAGGTAACGAATAGCGGTTTGTCACCAGACAGATATGCTGAAAAAACCTGCTTGTACGCCTCGTCAGTGATAAGAATACGGTTCTTCTTGAGCGTAGAAATGTCCGCTTCTGACAAACCACTCTTGTGGGCCTCCTCTTCCCATGTCTTGTTTGAAGGCGTGGCCTCTTCGCCGTAGGCAGCGCGAGTACCAGCGAGGAGAGTTGTAGCGATCAACAGAGCCCCGATGTGATGAAATGTCATTGTCCGTACTCCTGTTATCCTTTGATCGAACGTTATCGCTGAGTTTCAGCGGCAAGGCACCTGCGGACCCGCTGTAGACTCGAGCGCCTGGTTCGAGGATCTTCCTTCTCGTGTTCTCATTCCAGTGATTGAGCAACCAGTCGCACGTTGTCGTATTGAGGCTGCGTGGTTCCTGTAAGCTCAATCGTCAGCGGTTGGCCGAGCTGTGGATGTCCGCTCGGTGCTTCGTAAACAACCGTAACATCGTGGAAGGGCGTTCCGGCAGCAAGCGTTCCATTTGTTGAACTGAGAATCTCACCTCCAGCTTTCAGCCGAATATCGTATCCACCTCCTATGTCCGAACGCGTGCCCACGGCAACGGTGAGAGTGTACTGCCTACCGGCCATCAGCAAATCGGTAAGGGTTTGTGACAACGTCGTGCCTGTATTCACATACGCCACTTGTTCGCCATATGGTGTTGCGAATAGACCGCTCATCTCATCATTGATCCCTTGTATGCAGTCCCCGCCCGTTGGCGTCCATCCTGTCGGGTCGGTACAAGAAAAGGATTCGGGCACATTGGGCAGCTCAAAACTCGCATTCTCAACGGTCGGAACCCCGGTGGTACAGACAACCCGATAGAACATGGGCACCTCCACGGTGGTTGTGGAGTTGGTGATGACGATACCGACCAAATTCGTCCATGTTCTCGACCAAGTCCCTTCAAGCGATGAGGCCCATTCAACATGGCAAACCACACCGGTATTGGCGTTAGTCCAAGTGAGTTTACCGTCTTTGTGGAAGGATACGATCTCCACTTCCTGTCCACACACGGCTGCGGCAAGCACACTTATCAGAACCGTTGACGCGTATCTATTCATTCTCTTCATATTCCTCCTCGAACGATCAGCCTAAGCGGCGCGGTCTTCCGCGTCCGCTTCAGGCTCTGGTTAGGCCATCTCTTAGTCATCCTCATAGGGTGTAGATGGCACGGTGAAATCACTTGTCCATCGTGCGATTCCCAGCGAGTACCGCACCTCGTCCATATATCCCTCGTACGCGATGCCACCATAGGAAGTGGTTAAGCCGATGCGCAGTCGAAGGGCAGTGTCGGTCAGTGCGCTGCGCACGGACGTGCCCCTGTTTGTGCCGTCAATGAAGAGCGTGGCATTCGTCTCCGTACACGCAAGCGCGACATGATGCCATGCCCCGGTCGTGACGACAGGTGCTGTGACGATGTTGAACCCCCAACCATTGACTCCGCAAACCCGGATCTGTCCCTAGTCCAAACGCAAGTCATAGCCTTGTCCACCGCTCGGATTGCTCTTACCGATCAGGTACTGATGGCCCGAACCGGCATCGAGTGGAAACATCCAGAAATCGATGGTGAATGGTTCTGATCCCGGATCGAAATCCGGCGAATCAGGGAATTCAAGGTAGTCCCCGTTGCCGTCGAAGAACGCACTGCCCCCCCCGAATCGGTTCTGTGCAACGGACACTTGTGTGTCGCCGATCACCGTGGCGGAATGTCGCCCCGTTTCATCGATAAAGTTCGTACTCCCCGCCGAACCGTTGCAGTGTAAGAGCAGTCGTGCATAGTCGGGCATGATCGCTACCAACCGGTAGAACATCGGCACTTTGACGGTGTATACACTGCTGGTTGCCTGGATTCCGTTGAGCGTGCCCCAGGAGTTCGTCCAGCTCCCGTCCAGGTCCGACGCCCATTCCACCCTGTACTCAACTGCGCCAGGATAGTTGCTCCATGACAACTCGCCATTGCTTGTGAACGAGGTAATTACCAGATTGGTCTGCGCGCCAACGGCGCACGCAACTATTCCGACGCTCAAAAGACACACCAACTGTTTCTTCATCCTGCACCTCTCTGCTTTGCTCGTGCTGAACGCCGCTCTTGAGCGGCGCGGTCTTCCGCGTCCGCTCGAAGAGCTTGTTCTGTCTCCTATTCTTTCATCTGTTTCTCAAGCTCTGTTTTTCGGGCTTGAAGTTCTTTCAATCTCTTCTTCAGGTTAGCAATTTCTTTCTTGATCTGGCGGAGTTCTGTCTGGGTCTTGGCGCTGGTCAAGCGGTCGGACCCAAGCTCCTCCGCGATGTACTGCTCAAGTTGACTTCTCAAGATCCTGATATAGGGATTGCCCCACACCGATCCCTCTCTGTATTCGAGTCGGCCGGCCTGAATGCCTTTTACGATGAAGTCCCGGCTCACCCCGTATTCCGTTTTCGCCGTTTTGTCACTGAGGGTTGCCCCTTTGCGATTCCATTCACCGTATTCCGCCATACGTCACCTGCATGGCCGAACGTTAAGGCTGAGCGGCTTTGTCCGCTCCAGCCGGTGGTTGGGCGTTCCTATCAAATGCTTCTCCGTGACCCCGTCTTCTGCACCATTCAACGCTTCGACTATTAGCCTGCAGCTTCCGGATTGTGAGCTCGAAGTCGGTTGTCCCGTCGGCCAGCGCTCTGCGGATCTGTGAAAGGAAATCAAACATGATGGTCCGCCAGCAGAAACTGCCGTGGTTGAAGATTTGTTGAATAAGCAGGGTCACGGCAAGGCACGAATTGCCGATGACGTATATGTGCCTTTTCTCGAATGATTGAGGGGCTGACCCCATCAGGATGCGGAGGTCCTCCTGACCTTCGAATGACATCGGATGCACAGCGGTGGAGGCGTAGTCATATCCATATTTGTAGAGAAACCTCAGGTCCATGTCCTTGGTTACATCCTGAGCCTTCGGCCGTGTCCAGGACACGTTTCCTTTCTTCAGCGCTTTGTACCGTGCAGTGTCTGATGGAGTGCGCGTCCGGATGGTTGCATCAATGCGGTGCTTGAACTCTGCATCACTCCGCACCTTGTTCTCGTATTCGTATGCTTGAACGAAGCACCAGTTGTCGAAGAGATCAAACTGGTCCCCGTCGATCAGGAACTGCATGTGGAAAACGCGGTCGAGCAGGCAGCGATAGAGGACCCAGCAATCGTGATAGTCGTGGATTTGCCATAATTCCGCAACGCCGGCGAGGAGAGCCCTCGAACGAGCCAGGAAGTTCAGCATTACCTTCTCTCGTGCTTCGTCGGCGCCTCTCGCGAGGCATGCGAGAACAAGACCAGTAAATGCGGCCAGTGAATCGAGAATTCGCTGGTAGTGCTGAACGGAATGCGGATTGCTGGATGAGTTACTCAAGTCGTTTCCTCACGGCGAACATTGTTTAGATTGATCCGCATAAGATGCGGAGTTTTCTTTCCCTGCCCGCATAACACACCTTTGGTTTGTTTGCCAGAGGCGCGCTAAGCCCTTTATCTTCAGTTGGTTGCGCTCTGTCTCGCGGTTTATGACGCCATATTATGCGGATCGGCATAACAACCTCATTGGATTTCCTCACACCCCGTCAACCGGACTGCGAACGCCGTGCCCGCGCCGACTCAGGACATGCGCATAGAGCATCGTTGTTTTCACGTCATTGCGGCCGAGCAATTCCTGAAGCGTCCCGATGTAGTAGGCCGGCCGGGTCAAATGGCTGGCGAAGCAATGCCGGAACGTGTGGCGATAAGGATGTTTGGTTAGATCAGGCTTTGTGACGGCGCAAGCCACCGCTTGCCGTGCGACGGATTCATAGACGTGATGCTGGCCCGTTTCCCTGCGGGGTGGGAACCACGATGGGGTCTCGGCCATATCCATGTCCCCAAGACGTTTGACTGCTTCTTCCGAAAGCGCTGTATCCCTCTGTCCAACCTTCATTATGCCAGATCCCGGAGCCGCGTCAAGCGCGGTATGACGGAAGTCGTACGCTGGGCTCATGCCCACAGGAAGTTCTACGATGCCCAGTCCTCGAACCTCATGCGCTCCACGGTGATGCTCGCCTATCCCGCCTCGGCGGGACTGCTGTACGATGTAGAGCGCGAAGCCAAAGAGATGAAGCTGGACGCACAGGGCCGCTTGGCGCTGCGGCAGGCCAAGAGTGTGCCGATCCTCGATGACATCAAAGCGTATCTCGAACGGGAGCAGCCCAACGTGCTGCCGAAAAGTCCCGAGCGGCAAGCGATCGCCTACACGTTGTCCGACTGGGAAGCCCTTATCCGCTACTGCGAAGACGGAGACCTCGAGACCGACAACAACGGCGCCGAGCGCAGCCTGCGGGGAATCGCCGTCGGACGGAAGAATCCCGCCATGGCGGGATTCTTCGGCAGCGATAACGGCGGGCGAACCGGCGCGATTCTCACCAGCCTTATCACCACCTGCAAGCGGCTCCACATGTATCCCTTCGCCTACCTCCGCGACGTCTTCCAGCGCATCGGCGCCCACCCCGCGAAACGGCTTGAGGACCTCCTCGCCGACAACTGGAAAGCCGCTCAAAACACCGCCCAAAACCTTCCCGCCTGATCCACCACGTCCCAAAATCCGTGCCAGACCCGATGTGTGTTCACCGGACGAATACTCCCAGGGTGCACCACTTTGCCCCAAGGATTGTGCTCTCGTTCCATCTATCATTATGCTGAAATTCCGATTCGGAAGAGAGAATGCCAGGGCACTTGAAAACCCGGGTGGGGGACGATGAGTTGTGGCTTCTTCCCTCTCTCGCCACAACGGAGGGCAGTTGGTCCTTGCAGATCCTCGACCAGCACGCTATGATCGAACAACGTGCATCCGGTCCGGATAGTGTCCGGAGGAAATTGCCAGCAGCCCCGAAAGAACTTCTTATCACCGCGGAGTGGGAGTCGAAATGACGTCGTCTTGGTTAACGCGATGGAGATGCCGAAAGCTAAAAGACCGATCCTCATCAACTCTGCCGTTTCGAGAACGGTCCCAATCGAAGGAGCTGATTCGGCGGTCAGACCTTCGCCGAGGTCGGCGGATGGCCGCCCCCGCTGTGCGCTTGTGCATTGCGGCTATCGCAGCGTTCTCGGCGCTTGTGTTCAGCCGGGCGCCCGTGCGAATGGCAGGGTCTCTGGGACGAGGTAAAGCTGAAGCGACGTGGCTCAAGAGAAAACAGGGCGCCGTGATGGCGAATTGATGACGAGGCAGGAGACATCTATGAAGACAATGATCAAGCCCGCTCAGAAAGCATTCATCCTCCTTTCAGGCGTTGCGCTGTGGACCGGCGTTTTTCCGACCGGCGCCCTCGGAACAGAGCCCGGTAATCCTATCTGTCACCGTGCCATAGGAATCGCAGCCCAATATCCCCACGACATAGGCATCGCCGAGGCGTCCGGCGTGATCTTTGCCGATGACTTCGAGTCCTGGGAAGGTGACGGGGAGAGGAAACCTGCGGACAAGTGGCACGGCATCCGGATGAACAGGACGAGCCGTACCCGCGCAATATCAGGCAAGGTTGCTGTTGCTGGCACGCAGGGCCCCGGCGACCGCGTTCTCGAGATCGCATGCTGGCATGAAAAAGGGAGATCTCAGGTGGGAGGGATATGGCTCAAGCTGGGCAATTACAACAACTCCAACGAGGGACTCGGGGATGGTTACGACGAGCTGTACGTGCGCTACTACATCAAGTTCGATGAGAATTACCGGGCGGTTCGTAATCACGGCTCAAACCTCGGAGGACGGGACGTGACCATGAAGAATGCCGCCTGGGTCGGGATGGCAGGCATCCGGGACGTGTCCAGCCGGGGTTATTTCTTCTCGGGCTTGCAGCCTTGGGGGGAGCGAGGGAGTCGGGAACTCGAGATAGGCTTTTACAGCTACCATTTGGACAAAAAGGGGCCGTGGGGAGCGAGGTACGAGGTCGGGGAAAAGATGCCTATTAGAGTTGGCAAGTGGCACTGCGTGGAACGTCATATGAAGCTGAACTCAGTTGACCGCTCGACAGGCGAAGCGAAAGCGGATGGTCTCGAGGAACTCTGGATAGACGGTGAGTTGTCCATCCGCAAGGAGGGGTTGCGGTTCCGCCGTGTACCGCACTTGCGGATTGCCTCGTTCTCACTGGAGACCTACTATCACGGACTCCCGGAGGAGTTCGGTCGAACAAATCCGATCAAGGTTTACTTCGACAACGTGGTGATTGCGCGGGCCTATATCGGCCCGATCACGCCAAAGCGATTGGAACATGGGCCCAGGGGAAAAGCCATCGGTGATGCGGCGGCTATTCTTTTCGCAGGCACCCTTCAATGACCTCAGCGTACTTCAGGAGCACAAGGAAGTTGCGCAAGCAGTATCCATTGTGCTTCAAGCCTTCCGCGGAATAATCTCCCCGGTATTTCTCAGGATTCGATGGATGGACGCCGTCTCGGGAGATCAGGGTGGGCACATCATACCCTCGGTACTGGCTGAACTTCTCCAGCGCGCCGTCCCAGTCCTCAGGACGCCGCTTGAGAATCTCAGCGTGGTAGTCGGTCAGAGGAGCCTTCAACTCCGTGGCGATTTTCCGAACGGCCCGCGTAAATGCCGCTGCCTTTTCGGCTCGTCCGTGTCGAGGCGGAATCGTGCTCAGAATGACGATTGTGCCATTGTTGAGGCACTTCGTCACGACCTCTCTGGTTTTGACCCCGTATTCCTGAAGAGCGAGGTCATTCAGGTCGTTGGTGCCGAACATGATGATGGCCACTTCAGGATTGAGTTCTTTGAGCCACGTTTCCACGTTCTGATGCGCCCATCGAATTGTCATTTGCCCTTGATTTCCGTATTCCGGTCCCTTGCGGTCCCAACAATCTTCAAGCATGTAACCGTTCACTACCTCGAACGCTTCGGCCATCCGCGGAGGTGCGTTCTTGCGGTTGTATCGCATCGTGAACCAAAAGGCGCGCGATGCGGTAATCGAATCGCCAAACTGGGCGAAGGTTCCGGGTTCGCCGGTGAACCTGGTGTGCACCTGCTTCATGGCCTGCACCCACTCCGCCTTCTTTTCTGACCCTTTCGCATCCGAAGTCGGATCTGCAGCAGTTGGGAGGGCCAGGTTCCCTGGGCCGGTATATCTGCGCTGTCCGCCCAGGCGGCTTCCGGCCCGAGTGACGTTCCCGACCGTTGAATCGCGAGACTCCTCCACACGGACCTTGTGAGAAGGCAAACTCCCAATCAGGTCCGGCAAATCGTAGGCGAGGAGTGCCCCATGGACCGTGTTGACAAGGTGCCCTCCGGCGGCCGGATTGCGGACGACATCCGACCATGAGCGCAGAGACCGCTTCAGTTTTAACGCGTCGAAGAGCTGGGGTTCCAGGGCTGCGGCGTGCAGGGCCGGAGGGCCGGCCACTCCGACAGAGATTAGGTTGACTCTCGCGTGCGTCGTACCGCGCTCAATCTGGCTGAGAAACCGCGCCGAGATTAAGACGTCTTCGGCCCGCATGCCGGCAAACGATTTGCCGAGGAGGTAAGCCAAAAAGATGTCGTCCGAGTCGCCACCCCACATATTCTGGCTGCTGCGACCGGTCTCGCCCGTGCCACGGAGGTCAACCGCAAGCACGAGACGGCCGGACCGGACGAGGTCTTCAATCGGGCCGCCGGGCTGGGCATCCACGTGTTTTCCCTCGCCATGCAGGTAAAGGTATCGCTCGCCGGTTGGCTTCGCCGGCTTGAAAATCAGGGCCGGAAGCTGAATTCCTGGCTCCGTCTCCAGAACCAGTTTCTCGATACGGTAGCCTTTTCTCTCAATTGTCGAAAGCCGTGTGACCCTCGGTCTGGGCAAATCGTCCAGCTCGCGAATTCCAGCAATCCGCCGGACCTCGGCGAGAGCCTTTTCCCGGTTGCCAGGCTTCCAGAGTTGCCTCCTTTGCTTATCCACCCCGCGATTCAGCTCGACGTTCAAATCCATCACGGAACGGGCGCCTTCCATCAGCATGGTCTGTCCAGTCGCCGTGCAAAGCAGCTCGCCTTCCGACCGTGTTTTGATTTCGGGTTCGATTGCGGCCTCGTCAATCCCGGCCAACCAGCGTCGCATCCAACGCAGCATTGCCTCACGTTGACGCCGTGGGTAGCCGTGCTTGGCATCAGTTTCCACCAAAGCCACGCGCTCCGCGAATCCCAATCGCGTATAGATGCGCTTCGCCTGCCGAAAGGTGTCCCAGGTTCCAGCGATGTCGAAAAAGTCGTGCGTAGAGGCGAGTAGGAGAGTCGGTTTCGGAGCGCGCATCATTAAGTAATCGGCGTGGTCCATTCCGAAGGCAATTTGCGCATGAATATTCTGTTCGGCGTCCTGGGGGCCGATGGTCTCAATGAGCCGCTGAAAACTTGTGATATAACAACTGGGGGCGGCACAGGCGACTCGCTCGTCGAGCGCCATTAGGTAGCTTGCGAGCGTGCCACCCCCGGAACAACCGGTGACGCCGATGCTTGTCGCAACAATGTCCTCACGGCTCGCGAGATAATCGAGAGACCGAATACCGTCCCAGATGCGATATGTCGCCGTGTTGCGCCCGAGCAGAATACACGCCGCACCGAGGAGCGTGTGCTCGGTCGTGGATTTGAACCGGGGTTTGCCGTTCTCGTCCAGAAGCTGGTAACGTTCGCCCTGCCCAATCGGATCGTAGCACAGAGTGGCGACCCCATACTTGGCGAGCAAAATGCACACATGCTGATAGGACACTTTCCCATCGCGGCTGTGGCCACAGGGTACAAGCACCGCTGGCAAGGGCGGCTTGGTGTCAGGCAGATAAAGCAGGGCGGTGACGTAGTGGCGGGGCTGGCTTTCATAAATGAGTTTCTGCACTCGGTAACCATTGCCATCAAGCGTGCCGACCACTCTCGCGTTCAAGGGCGTGCGTTCTGGAAAACCACCGAGGTGTTCCACGAACGCGTTACGCATCCGCTCCTGATACACGGCGACCTGTTCGGGAGTTTTCAACGCTTCGTATGCCTCACGGCGTTGCTGGAACGCTTCGTACGCGAGGCTTTTCAAATAGCGACTCATCATTTGCTTTGGCGGCCTGCCACCAATGTCTCTCATCACCGTCAGATCGTCAGCGTGAACGCAGAAAGCGACCGAGAGCGTGAAGAGCAGGGCAATCAGAAAGCGTTTCATGGTCGAACCTCCATTGCTACAAGGACGAGCCTGTCAAACCAGCCTGCGGTGTGACTGTTGTCGCCAGGTTTTTCTGCAACAATACTTCCCCGCCTGAAGCGATTCTGATATGGCCGGCGGGGGGGCCTTCGGTGGCAAAAGTTACAGCCACCAACTTGTGTTTGAGGCGGAATCTGACCCCCACACCGTTGTCCTCCGAAATCAACTCGGCAGGCGCCATGTCTGAAAGGCTTTTCTCGCCCACTTGAATAAGGTGCAGGAACACGTCGTCGGTACCTGCGTCGGCGGGCGAGACCTCGATTCGCCAATTGCCGAGCAAAGCTTTTCCTTTCCACCTTTTCTCGACTTCTGGGGCCAGCTCCCAATTTCTCTCGCAGGCATAGAACTCTCTGCCCGGACCGCCGATTTTCTTGAGCACAGCATCCTTCGGATAAAGCGTTCGGCAAAACAGCCGGCCCTCATCCTCGTCCGAAACGAAGGTCTTGCCTTCGATCTTCGGCTCGTTCTGTGTGTGAAGCAGCCAATCCTTCCTGTACTCCGGTTTCGCTGAAACCACGCGGTCGCAGATAACGAAGTGATTCGGCGCCACGAAAACAAACTGGCGAAGGGCGAGCTCGCACTTCTCTGGCCTGTAACAAGGCGTGGCATCACCCGCTACGTAGGTGTAATGCGGGTTGGTCTCGAACGCGACGCACCTGCCGCCCGTGGTCTGATACATACCTCCGCAACTTATCCGTCCTTCTTTGTCATTGCACGCAGGTCCCCAATAGCCGGGAAACGGCTCGCCCGGCATGTGGATTAGGATACAGTTGTGAGCGACGGTCTGGGAGTAATAATGCCGCAATTGATAGCCCGTCTCATTGCCCCGAGTGCCGGAATCGAGGGCGAGATAGCCCTTTTTGTAGATGACGAAGTTGTTCTCGTCATACTGCTTGTGGCTTGGAACACGCGAGCCGCTCGTGAACAGGCAGTAGGTATCGTCCGGTCCGTTGCCGGATCGCATGAACACTTGTCCCAGCGCCTCGAAGTGTCGCGCGTACAACTGAGTGTCCTGTGCCTTGCGTGGAGGAGGGGCCTTCTCCAATTCCGTCGCGAGAAAGGGATAGACCGGCCACGTCCGGGTGTGCTTCTTCACATTACTCGGAAGGATTTCTCGGATGTGTGCGGCGAGTCCAGCACACTGCGGGTGCGATTTAGCATAGAAGTGCATGATCTGGGACATGTGGGTATGGAGATGATGGATAGGTAGCGCATTGGTGTAGTGATAGCAATCGCCAGTGCCGAACCCTCTCGGATATGGCCCTGGCAACCAGTTCCACATGACCCAGTTGGGGAAAAGGGCGAGGTGAGGCCAGTCCGCGGCGGTGTCCTCGTTCGTGGCTGATTTCCAAGTGTGAAGGAAGTTGAACTGCGACCAGGGGTAAGCGCCCACAGCGTAATTGACGGCGGCCGTCGCCAACCCGCCGTCGTCTCCGCCACACTGTCTGCGATAGTTGAACAGACCCTTGTTGTATTTGTAGCCAAGCTGCAGGAAGCGGAGCGCTGTGGCATCGTCAATCCCATCGCTGTAGGCGGCGAGGCCTGCGAACCACACAAGATTCCGCACTCCGTAGAATCCCGAGGTGTTATCGCTCCCGTTCAGCCGGTAGATTCTGCGCCTGCCCGGACCAGGTTGCACGGCTTCGATGTGCTTGAGAAATGGCGAGAGAATCGCGCGGCGCTCATCGGGCGTCAAATCGTTGTACAGCCAATCGTAGGCGGCCAGCGCGCACACGCGGCTTGTAGAGTACCAGTTGACACACATGCCTTTCTCATAGCATTCGTCATACGCCGCCACGCTAATCTGGAGCATCTTCTTTGCTGTCTCGAGGTACGACTTGTTCCGGGTCAGCAAATAGACAAACGCCGTCTCCATCGCCTCCCGACCCCACTCTCTCGGCCGGGGAAGCTCGACCAGCTCGTACCCACCATCCGCTTTCTCGCGATAAGCCGGAGACCTCCCGCGGCCTTGAGGCATCGCATCAGCAGGATAGCGGTCAACCCTTCGCCTCAGGTTGACGTACCACTCCTTTTCCTTCTGAATCGCACGGTCTCTGACTTGTGGCCACATGCCCTTGTTGAAGAAAAGGCGTGGATGATCTTTGCGAATCTTGGCTATCCAGTTATCGTCAGCGCTTTGGGCCAAGCCAACCACGAGAAGCGTAGATGCAGCAATTACTAACCTTTGCCTGCGAAAAACCATGGGGTCGTCTCCTCAATAGCGATGTCACTGGGGGCCGCCTGCACTGTGGCCTCCGACGAGTTAACCAGGTGCAACGAAATGAGAGGAAGCCGAGAACAAGTCTTCCGCTAAGAGAGACCATAACGCGCTCCAGGTTGTTCAGGCAACAACTGACCTCCGAGAGCGGACACTGGGTAACGCTTTCGACCGAGCGGAACTTCCTGAGCGGAAACAAGAAGCGGGCAGGCTACAGCACGGATTGTTGAGCATACGTGTGCATAGGCCCGTTTTGACTGAAAAGGAAATAGTACGTGCGGACTCTGCCGAAAGACCTTCGTTCTCTCCTGAGCAGTATAGCGGCAAGGGCCCCACTCTGCTTCACAATACTCACGGCGTCACACTCGGCTTACTCTGTGTTCCCCTCCGACAAGTTATCCGGCTTTTCCGAGGATTCTTGTAGAATGTTCGACCCCGTGCGCGGCTGCGCTTAGATTACACCAGCGCAAGTCATGAGAAAAGTGTTGAAAAGGTTCCTTGGCTACTTAAAGAAGGAGCGGAACGCCACGCAAGCGACGCTGAAGGCCTACGCGGATGATATGGCCAAGTTTATCCAGTTTTTGGAGGATGGTCACGGGAATGGGATTCTCCCGGGGGATGTCACGGAAGCGATGATCCGTGAACTCCACACTTTACTGGCAGAGAAGGGATTCAAACGCAGGAACTCAGCCTCCTCACGAGGGCGAAGGCTTCCCACGATCAAGTCCTTTTTCAAGTTCGCCTATCGCGAAGGCTCGGTCAGAAACGAGCCGGCGTCCCTCATATCCACGTCACGCGGCCGAGGAAGTAAGCCATCGTTCCCGACGGTGGAGGAGTACACGAGACTGCTCCAGGTCATTAAGAAACGGAAGTCAGGCTTCTTTGCGACACGAGATTACTGTATCTTCTCCATGGTCATCTAAACGAGAACTCGGGTGAACGAGCTAACCATGCTCCGAGGTTTTCTGGTTGTGCTACTGGCCATTGAATACTTCAATCGCTTCGTACATGGCGACGATGTTTTCCGGGGGAACTTCGGGAAGTATATTGTGAACGGTGTTGAAGACAAAGCCGCCTCCTGGGGCAAAAATCTCCAGCCGCTCCAGGACATGCCGCCGCACCTCTCCCGGTGTTCCGCGATTGAGCACGCTCCGCGTATCGCAGCCACCGCCCCAAAAGCAGATGTCCTTCCCGAATTCCCGCTTGAGTTTCTCTGGTTCCATGTCGCGAGAGCTGGTCTGAACGGGGTTAATGATGTCATAGCCCGCTTCGATGAGATCCGGCAGAAGCTTGTAAATCGAACCGCAGGAGTGAAGAAAGGTTTTCATGTGGCTGTTTTGCTGGACGTATTCGCATAGCTGAGCATGACGCGGTTTGAAGAAGCGGCGGTACAGGTCCGGGGACATGAACGGTCCGTCGTTTGTACCCAGGTCGTCTCCAAATCGCAGGATGTCGCACACATCCCCCACCGCTCGGCAGACTTTCTCAAGAGTATCGAGGTGGATCTCCGTTAAGGCGTCGAGGAGGCGCTCCACGTTTCTCTGTTCCACCCACAGGTCCATGAGGAAGTTATCTATCCGCCGCAGAAAGGTACCCCATTCGAAAAGATTGCAGCCGACCACAGCCATCAGCGCCCGGTCCGTGGACCCCCGTAACGCAATCGCCCGTCTTCGCAATTCTTCCCAGAAGTCGGGCTGCGCCGCATGATCCCACGGACTATGAACTAAGGCTGCCCACAAGACTTTCTCCATTGCCTCGGGAAGACCGTCGAAATTGTCTGGATAGCCGTCGAGCCATGGAAAGTGTGCCTGATCGAAGAACGCGCCATCCTTCGGCATGCGCGCTATGACCGTGCCGTCGGCCGCGCTGGCTATCCAGGAACCGTCCGATAAAGGCTTAGGGTGGAACCAGGCCGGGTACTGGGCAGTCTGGCCATCGGCCAGCGTCACGTCATACCAATCCGAATGTTCCGTGTTGAATGTCCGTCCCACGTCCACCACGTCTATGTGGAAACGGTCGAGGAGTGAATCTTCCGGCTGGGCAAGCTGCTGAACCACATCGTACACCCGCGTATGGCCGCCGGCCATGCCCAGATGCCTTTTCAGGTTTCCATACGCAATCGCAGAGATCCCCGAACTCGGCGTGGCGCCGAGGTCCACAGGTACGCGGTCCGGCTCACGGTGCTCCACGGCAGTTAGAATACGCTCCCGCGCATTCATCTCGATTTCCTCCCGACGCGGCTCTTCATGCTGAGTAGAATACCTGCTCCGTCCTGGCCCAGATTTTACCTTGCGCCGCACCTTCAGGCAAGGGAAACTGGCAGGCATCAGTTTCCTTCCACCAACGCTGGGTTTCCAGCTCGGCAGCCATTTTGGCCATCTCAGCTTTCAAATCATCGCCCGTGCATTTCAGGTAGGCGAAGAAGTAATACTTCCCCTCAATTTTCTTCAGGACAATCCGACGATTTTGGATGTTGCATTCCTTAATCATGTTCAGCACGCCCGGCCAGGATTAGCGTGCAGTTTGTTATAGTACTCAGTCTTTTCCGGTTGCAGGTTGGGCGGAACCCATCCCGGACACCCAGACAACTGCGGCCACGGCGGCGTAGAGTCGGGAGAGGATGTTGGCGGGCAAAATCTCATCTGCACACTCGGAGACCTCAGTCCTCGCCCACGGGAGGAATGGCTGAAGCTCGCCCACAAGGTCGAGAACGCCCTTGTGGGGCAGGGGGACTTGTTCGACAAGCCGGATGCCGAG
>Ga0315543_1001343_pt1 | contig 26952 bp, 27 predicted proteins | sample SalMarSW160210MG_2_FD_203098 | JGI IMG/M metagenome (GOLD analysis project Ga0315543, IMG submission 203098) | Salt marsh sediment microbial communities from the Plum Island Ecosystem LTER, Massachusetts, United States - Salt Marsh Sediment SW1601-210 ... | reverse complement strand
AAGGCTTGGTATCGAAGCTGGTTCGGTAGATTTGGTTGAGGCTGCCGTAACCGGCCCGGAGGCCCTGGCTGATTGTGTTGACGTTGTTGGTTTTGCGATTGCCTACGGGGCGGCTTTATCCCACCTGGAGAAAGCTCAGAGCGTAAATTTCCGCAGCGATTTTATGCCGTATCAGGGCAAGAAGGTTCGACGGCAAAAAGCGATGAAATTCTCGAGCGTGTCTGTGGCCGTTCTTATGCTTGCTGTAGGGGTATATTTTCAGATGCAATTGTTGCAGGAAAACAAATACCGTAACCGACTGCACAAAAAACTTGAAAAACAGTATTCGGATGTTATGTTCGGCAAAAAGCTGCCGGCCAAATCTAACCCTGTACAAAAACTCGCAGGTGAATTGAGGCGCATCGAAAGTGTCAGGAAAGGTCTGTTAAGTGTTACAGGTGAAGAGTCCATATCGGCAAAGTTGACTATGGTGCTCGATGCATTTAACAAATGCGCAGCACAGACGAATTTAAATATAGATTCAATTACCATTACAACTAAAACCATTACTATTGCAGGTGATACCTCCAGCCGGAAAAACACGCTAAAGTTATTCGAGGCGGTCAGGAATAGCGGATTGGAAATTCTGCAGCAGAGTTTCGATGCAAAAGGCGGCCGTGACAATTTCCGCATAACGGTTGTGCCGAAAAAATAGTTTTTATCCGCCGTAGCCCAAAGGGCGAAGGCGGAAAGGATAAGCTTCTATGAAGCAGATTTATAAGAATCCGACTTTGTATTATATACTCGCCCCTGTCATAGCTGCTCTATGGCCTTTGCTTATTTGGGGTGTATATTTACCGGCTGCGGCACATAACTGGCAGGTCGAGAGAACGCAGTACAACGAAGCCCAAAGCATAATGGCAGAGATTTTAACCCTTGACCCCGACCGGCTGGGGTTTGCTGATTCGAAGGACACCGCTGCTGAATTTGATTATGCCATTGCCGTTGAGAAAATAGCCAGCTTGTGCAAAATACCATCGACCCATTACAAGCTCAGTTCAAGGCCAATCATAGCTGATTCCAGCGGGCCAAAAAGCCAAAGTGCCAAAGTAGGTCTAAAGCAGGTTGACATAACAAAATTTGCTAAATTTCTCTCGACGATTCAGCTCCGCTGGGCAAATTTGCAATGTGCCAACGTCAAGCTGACCAAAAAGAAAGGTCTGCCTGATACCTGGGATGTGGACCTGGAATTTATGTATTACTATTAAAACCGGTCTGCCATATCTCCGGCGAGGCGGGTTCAGCTTTTGTTCTGTCCGACTTGTCCTGAGCATCGCCTGTGGTGAGCGAAGTCGAACCATCGAATGGCCTGTCCAACGCGGGGCTACGCCTTATGTTTGGTGTTGTTTTTCCTTTTCCCAAAAAGGTGGGCCTGGGTTACTGTTGTTCGAGGTTTCCTTTTTCCCGTTTTTTTGGGCGCTACGTTTGGCTCTGTTAATGGCAATACACTAAACTTTTTATCTAATATATCCTGCACAGTAACAAGGCTTATCTCTACCCCCTCTTTTTTAACTCTCGCTACTTCCTCACGTGCTCCCTTACCGAAACTAAACGCCACGATATAACCTTTCATATCTTCAACTTTTCTTCCTTTTGTTTAATCCAGTTTATTGCTGTTTTTTCATTCTTCTCAATCGCCATTTCCACCGCCTTCTTAGCGCATTCAAGCAGATGCTTTGACTGCTTACGCAAATTAAAGGATTCGCTGACCTTTTGCTGGATTTTTGATTGAATTCTCTTGTCAACAACAGGTAAAATGACTTTCCCTAGTTCATCTTTGTTGATGGCCGTTAAAATTGTTCCACTGCATCCCTTTTTTAGTTGTTCCTGGCCAACAGGGCTTTTTAATAGAACAAGCAATGTTTCTGAATTAATTTTATCCGAACCAACAACATAAAATCCTGTTGAGCATAATGCGCTATCTAATTCTTCAGAGATTAAAGCGATACTGGATAGCGACCCTTCTATTGAAGAAACAATAACATCATTTTTGCGAACCTTACGTCTTGCTCTGGTTGGCAATTCCTGACCTTCTGCTATTGTATGACCTGTAACCTCACCGTTGCCGCCAATGTTGGCTAATTCGATATAGCGGTATTCTTTATTATCAACCGGACTAAAGTTCTTATCCTTTATATTGAGCAGATTACTGAGTGTATCCCAGCCGCCTTTGTAGGCTTTGATCGCTTTTACAATCTCATCATATTTCGGCTGGAAGTAGTCAGCATCTATACGCCCTGCCTGCTGGTTGTCGCTGTAGTTCCTGACGAAACTCAAGGCGTGTTTCGGCTGCCAGTCCAAAAGGCCAAGTTCCGAAAGGAGTAATGTTTGGGCTTGGGTAAAGTTCTTTCTCGATTGCTGTAATAGAAGAAATGAGTAATCAACTGCATAAGCTATGGTTTTTTGGAAAGAAGGTGAAAAAACTGGAATGGGCATACTCAAAACAGCAGGATTGCCCACATTTCTTTGCCTAATTCCTTTGGCCCATCGTTCGATATGATCTCTGCAATACTTTGAAGATAAAGCTGCAAACAAGTAAAGGCTCTCGCAAATACTATCGTTATTTTTCAAGCGTATTCTTGCAACTCTTTGATTCCAGCTAAGTTTCTTGATTGGTGGAGAAAAAACCAAATCAACTTTTCCAACATCTGGCGGATCTCCCGTCAATGTCATCAGAATATCTTTATGTTCCAGATAACATGCCTTGAGTTTTGCAAAATGATAAAGCGAAACTTTGTCCCACGATATATAATCCCTTTTGTTCGTAACATCTCCTATTTTTGCAACCCACAAATCACCTTGCGAATTTAATTCACTAGAGTCATACGCAGCCCCATTGTGAAAAGTTGCTATTTCAGTCAGAGAAATGGTAGCACAGTTTTTTAACTGTCTGTCGTTATGCAAATATTTAGGAGAAAAAAATTCTGCTTCATACCTAAAATCAGGATTTGCTCGTACAGTTTCAATTTTGATGATCGAATACTGCAATTTTTATACCCTTTTCATTATCTCTACAGTAATAAGGTAAAGCTGTTTGATTACACGCTCATTTTCAGCAGTTGGCTTTAGATCGCCGTGGAATAAAGCGCATCTTATCCGATAAAGAATTTCTACGAATCCTCGAAACAATTTTGGCTTGTCATTATCAAGCCATATTCCTTCCGCCAACTCTATTTTATTTTGTTGTCCTTCGTCCTTTAGCAGATTGATGTATTGGTCCCCATCTCGATCATCAGGTATGCAAGCAAAGGAAATAAATTTATCATTACAGGGTATGTTTGCATTTTTCAATGCTTTATGTAATTCTGCTAAATTCCCCTGAAAAGCCTTTGACCTTGCATCATCGCTATCAAATAATAAAGTGAAGAATTCATCATATATTTTATGACCTCCATGTTTGAAGAGCTCTAATCTTTTCCTGTCTGTATCTTCGTTGTATCGGTCACGCATCCAGGCATTTAATGAAAGCCACAATGGTACGAAAAGAGCAATATATTCGATTTCGGATTTTTTTTTCCAAAGAGCTATGTTTTCTGAATCGGACATTCTTACCCCTTCTTCCAGAACGACAGCTTCTCTTTTTTTGCAAACTCGATAAAGGCTTCCGCTATGCCATCGGGCAGTTCGCCGCCCTGGTTATGCAGGTCGTGGTCAACAATCAGGTGGACGTTTTTATCGAGCTTGGTGGTACCGTTGCCATTTTTGACAAAGATATAATTGCCGGAGTTGTCCTTGCCTCCTTTTTCCGAGACGGCAAAGAAGATGGGGTAGTCTTCTTTTTTCGGGCAGAGGGTGTCGTCCCATTTCTGTACGAATAAGACGCTGGTCTTGGTACCGGCATGAGGCTTGAAGGTGTTTTGATGCAGACCCACTACGGCGAGTATCCTTGCCTTATCGGCGATAAACTCGCGGATGCGCTTATCGGAGGTATTATTAAATCTGCCCTGCGGCAGGACGATTGCCATTCTTCCGCCGGGTTTAAGAAAATCCAGGTTGCGCTCGATAAAGAGAATGTCCCGCCCGACATTGGGTTTAGTCTTACTGTTTTCCTTAAAGCCCAGTTCGTATTGATGGATGATGCGAGGTTCCTTGATATCGCCAGCAAAAGGGGGATTAGCCATCAGCAGGTCAAACTTAAACTGCTTTTTATTGCCTTTTGTCGTGGCAAGTTCTTCGAGTCGTTTATAGCCTTTTCCGTAGGTGTCCAGCCATTTGCGATCCTTTTCCTTATCCGTCCATCTCTCATAGTCCAGCGTGTTCAGGTGCAATACATTGGTTTCACCGTCTCCTGCGATCAGGTTCAGGGTTCGGGCCACCCGCACAGATTTTTCGTCAAAGTCGATGCCGAAGACTTTCAGGACATCTTCTTTTTCCTCATCGGATATTTCGGCGGTGCTAAATAAATGGTCGGTAATCTTAAAGATGGTATGGACGGGAAATCCGCAGCTTCCGGCGGCGGTATCTATCATATACTCTCCCGGTTTGGGATTGAGCATCCGCACACACATATCAATGACGTGGCGCGGGGTGAAATACTGGCCCTTTTCGCCTTTGGCACTTTTATTGACTAGATATTCAAAGGCTTCATCTATTACCATCAGGTTGGAATTGAACAGCTTCACATCATGAAGGCTGGAAACACAGATAGATAAATGGCTGGCGGTCAGATCAAAGTTCGCGCCATCGGCAAAGACGCCCGGCCACTTCTTTTTGGCTTTATCAAAAAGTGATTGTATTTTCTGGTAAAGCTCGGTATCGGTCTGTCCGGTATTGCGAAATTCCATTATACGAAACTTCTTATCATTCAGCTTTTGCAATACTTCCTTAACCTTTTCGTAGTCGCCTCTGTCCTCGCCGCTTAGTTTATCGTCAAGAAAATCATCGATCCGCTGCTTATCCCGGCGGCTCTGCAATTCATCATAAAGCTTGGTGAAAATTAGTTTGAAAACCTCCTCAAAGACATCCACCCCAGCGTTTGCTAATACTTCATCTTCCATTTCCAGAATGATTTGTTTTAGGGATTTTCCCTTGTTGGGAATTTTATCTTTTATTATCAGTTCTTTTAGTGTGAAGCGTTCTGTGAGAATATCTTTCAGGCTCTGGTCGGCCTTGGGAATATCGGTTATATCTTCGAAGAAATTGGGGTCTTTGCGGTTGTAATGGGAAATCTGCTCACCGTTTGTCCAGACGCCGATTGGTGCGCCAGTGGCGTTGCAATAGGAACGAAGCTGATTTTTACCGTCTTTGAGTTTGGGCTTTTTCAATTCGACAATGATATAGGCGGTGTCGGGCCGGTCTTTGTCGGATATGACAATATCGGCGCTCTTGGTTTCCCTACCGAATTTAACCGGATATTCAAATGAAATACGTTTCTTAGGGTAGCCGTATTGCTCTATCAGACGGTAGGCGTAAAGTTGACGGACAATCTCCTCAGGTTTTGCTGGTCGCTCCTTAGCAGTAGCTACACACTTTAAGTATAGTTTGCCCCGCTTGTCAAAAATTTTGATTCGTTTTATTTCCTCATCATTGAATAAGCCAAGCGCAAAGCCTTTTCCCGAAATGGTGAGAATATCTGCAACGCTAAAATTTTTGCTCGATCGAGCCATTCAAAACTCCTGATTTATAAACTTTCCTTTTCAAACCACACACTACCCAAAACCGCAATCCCCGTCAATTTAAAAAATGACCTTGTCATCCCGAGCTTGTCGAAGGAGCTTAGACAACCTGCACCAAAATATTCTGTGTTAATCAGCGTAATCAGCGATTAAATTTTTCTTGACTTTTGCCTGAAATTTGGTATAATACCTGCCAGTCCCTTAGGGACGACAAATCGCCCCGTAGGGCAAGTCTTCAGGCCAGCCGGCCCAGTCAATAACTAATTAACCATTTAACCAATGACCATTTACCAATTACTATTTAACCGATTAACATTGTTTATAATTCATTTCTCTGTGTCATCTGCCTGCCCTGTGGGATGCGCCGTTTGCTATCCCATCGGGGTGTTCTCTGTGGCTGAAAATATCTCAATCAAAAATGTTAAATTATGCAAAACAAACCCAATTTGCAAAAAAGTCAAATGTTTATAACCGCAGTGAAAACAACGAATTACAGCGAAAAATTGAAAATGGACACTTGGTCAAAACGAACCCAAACAAACCCAACCTGTAGTGAGCTTGTCGAACCTATCTTGTCCGCCTTCGGCGGAAACGTCTCGGCTGAGTCGGTTTTATCATTTCGATTTTTGGCTATCACTATATATTGTGTATTACCCAGATTGCCTAAATACACTCCTGTAGTCGGTTTTGGTGTGAAAAATAACTTTCTTCAAAAGATGGTTTTTGATATTGGTAAACCGCATTTGGCCTCTAAACTGATGTAACTTTATGCTTTTCGGACTATTAGGTTAAAACCAAACTTTTCTAAAGTTTTCCGTTTGCTTCTGTCGATACCAATACTGTGAAGGCTGTTTCGTGCCTCGAACGGATTTAGGGGGCATACAATATATAGTGGTTAGCGGCTTTCAGGTGAAAATATGGATGCTTTCACCTGAAGCCCATCATGCAAGGTAGTTTAAATGCCAAGCTTTGATTCTAATGACCGTTTCGAAGGCCAAAATAAACAGGTCAATTCTGCCAATGAAAACCTGGTTGCAGAACAGGATTTGCTTATGGAGCAGATACTTGAAAATATCAATACTACGCCCATTGGCCAGGTGTTAAAAAAGATTGCTTCACTGCCGGAAGTTCGCAAGGAGAAAGTTCTTGATGTCCGCCAGCAGTTAAGCAAAGGTAAATACAGACTCAACGAGCGGTTGGATATTGCTCTCGATAAGGTTCTTGAGGACCTTACCACCTGAGAACACAAGTGCGCAGGCAGCTTATGCGCTTGTGCGTTTTCGTTTGTCTTTGAATTTCCGTTTTGCGTTTCTTTTGCGAAACGGCAAACCCCTGCAAGACGGAGTCCTTTTTATCCGCCTGAGGCGGATAAACTACGAGATTACTTCAGGAACTTCGTCATCCGGCTCATCCATATCGACCGGTTTATAATCCGGCTGCTTTGATTTTTCCACTTCTTCTTCGAAAGCGGCTGTAACTTTTTCCTGGATTTTTCGCCTGCACTCTGCATTGATAGGATGGGCGATGTCGGCGTGCAGTTTCATTCTGCCTTTGACATCTTTCTTTGCTCGATTTTCTGAGAGGGCGGCTCCGCAATTATTGCAGAATTTGGCCCTGAGATGATTTTTGCCGCCGCATTTTTCACAGTGGTCGCTCATTTTTCGAGATGGCATAGCGACGAAAAAGCCGCCGGTACCCTCGATGATTTTGATGTCGCGGACTACAAATTCATTGTCCATCGTTACCGAGCAAAAAGCTTTTAGCCTGTCGTCTTTGTTATCCACCAATTTGACCCTAACTTCAGTGATTTCCATTTTCTTTGCCTCGCTTAAAAGTCGGGACCCCGCAAAGAGCAAGACCCCTTTACCATCTGTTGTTGCTCACGATAACGCTTTTGCAACCGGTCTTTTCCTCAAGTTTGTTTCTGTTTTTCTGGGCCTTTTTAACGTCGCCGTTATCTATAATGTAAAACATAGCTGAACCACTACCGCTCAGGCACAAGGGCCTGATACCTAATGATTCAATTTTAGCTTTCAAGTCAGCAAGCTCTTTATTCAAACTGAAACAACTTGTTTCCAGCATATTTGTGCACATCTTCGGGACTAAATCAATTCTGTTTTCGCCCAGAAGGTCGTTTGTTCGGGCACGGAGCTTTTTGTAGAGAGCCGGATTATGCTTGTAATTGGCATAAACCCTTTTTGTAGAGATAGTTACATCCGGAAGTATTAAAAGAGCGAGGAAGTTAAAATTTTCGTCTAATTTTTTTATTTTTTCGCCTTTTCCGCTGCAAAATGCCAAGGGACCGTCCAGAAAGAAGGCTACGTCGCTGCCTAATTGGGTTGCGAGTCTGGCAAGTTCGGCATTGGGAAGCTGTAAATCTAAATATTTATTCAGCCCAATAAGGGTTGCCGCTGCATCGCTGCTTGCTGAGCCGAGGCCTGTTCCTGCGGGGATATTTTTTGTGAGGGTGATTTTGATATTGGTTTGTTGACCGCGATTTTCCAGCAGCATTTTAGCGGCTTTATAGACGAGGTTTTCTTCTCCCTCGGGAGCCCATTCCGGCCCGTTGCAGATAAGTTCGATGCCGGCTTTGCTAGCCTTTTCGATGAGGATTTCGTCGTAGAAATTGACCTTGGCCATTACGGTTTCTATCTCGTGGAAGCCGTCGGGGCGTTTGCCGGCAACAAGAAGCGATAGATTAATTTTCGCAGGTGCTCGGACTAATAAACCATCATCGATGACTTTGAATTGTTCTTCGCTGCTCATAACTACTCGTATCTCGTGAAGCGTGAGGCGTATCTCGTTTGAGCTGTATAATTTGCTCGTTGACATTATAACATATTCGGCGTATTGTGGATACGGAATTTAACAACAGGAATCAAAGATTAAAATGCAAAAAGCAAAATGACAAAGCAAAATTCAAAAAGTGATAAAGACAAACGGCGGTTTAGTCAGGAGCAGTACGATATGCTTTTGCGCTGCTCGGATAAAAAAGATATGACCGAATGGAACGAATGGCGCAAAAAGAACCGCAGCGAAGACATCCTGCTTGAAGGGGCGATCTTCACACGTGCTTATTTGAAAGGTGCCTATCTGAACGCGGGACCGATTACAGATGAGGCAGGTACAGTACAGAGATTTGCTGGAAAAACACATTTGGAAGGCGCAGACTTCTCTGGCGCCCACTTAGAAGGTACGTTTTTCAACAAAGCTCTATTGCAAAGCGTGAAATTGAAAAATGCGCACTTGGAAGATGTAGTGCTCTACCGTGCAGATCTGAGGGGCACAAACATCCAGACTACAATTGTAAACAGCTTTACGTCCTTTTGGTATTGTAAAGTTGACCGTCACACGGACTTCACCGGCACTGGTTTGGACGCTGTACGCATCCACCCAGGCACAAAGCAGCTTTTGGAATACAATATCCGGCGAAAGAATTGGAAGGAGTGGTATGAAAAGGGGCGCTGGCTAACGCGATTTCTAAAAAAGTTGTTTATAAAAAGTTTCTTCTGGGCAATAAGTGATTATGGCAGGTCAACAGGACGGATTATTGCTACTTTCTTTATGTTGGCCTTTCTTTTTGCATTAGCTTATTGTTTTTGGCCGGATTGTGTCATGGTTAATAACACAGTCGGAGATATTAGAGGTTTCTGGCACAGTTTGTATTTTTCGGTCGTTACGATGACAACATTAGGTTTTGGTGACATCGCGGCCAATCCCGATAGCTGGTGGGGTCAGACGTTATTGATGGCGCAGGTGATATTGGGGTATGTTCTTTTGGGCGCGTTGGTGACGCGGTTTGCGGTTCTGTTTACGGCTGGTGGGCCAGCAGGAAAATTTGCAAATGAGAAAGCCACAGAGAGTGCAGAGAAATAAGATTGCCACGGCCTGCTTCGCAGGTCTCGCAATGACCGGATGATAGATTCCTGCTCCCTTGGGGACAAGTTTCGCAGGAATGACAAAGAGAAGCGGGAATGACAGTTAGGAATATTGAATGTCGAATAATGAAACAAAAACGAGTCACGAGCGACCCCGCTTCGCTAAAGCTACGCAGGGCAAGCGAGCGATGAGCGACGAGTCCGTTGCCTGGTGGCACTGGCACAGGCGTTTATATAACTGGGTTGTTCATTGGGCGGATACGCGTTTCGGTATGCTGGCACTTATTCTGCTTGCAATTACCGAGCCGATTTGCGTGCCGATTCCTGCCGACGTTATGGTTGTGGGGCTTTGCTTTGGCAAACCAAAGCGGTCATTGAGATACGGCCTGACCTGTTCGTTTTTTTCCGTTCTTGGCGGGACGATAGCATTTTCTCTTGGTTTAGCCATCGGGTCTGAAAGGGTCGTTAGCTTCTTCGAACAAATCAGCCTGGGGCCGGTACATTTAGGTGATAGGGCACAACAGGCATTGGAGCTTTACCGCAGATTCGACTTTTGGGCAATCGCCATATCAGCTCTTACGCCGGTGCCTTATATGATTTTCAGTTGGGTTGGAGGAATGGCTGAAGTTTCTCTGCTGAAATTTGTTGGTATCAGCCTAGTATTCCGAACTATGAGATTTGGTGGTGAGTCATTACTCTTTTATTTCTTTGGTGAAAGAGCACGGAGACTAATAGAAAAATACTTCAATATTGCGACTGTGGTTGTTATTATATTGTTAATGGTTCTCGCTTACGCGATGAAACAGTTAGGACATCTTTTCGCGGGATAAGGATGAATGATACTCAAAAGCAAATTCTACTTAAAACGGCCTGCGATGCGGTTAAGGCGGTCATCGGCGGGGGGGTGTTGCCTAAGCCAAAATCTGATGACCCCGAATTAAATCTCCATTGCGGCTGCTTTGTAACGTTGAAAAATCAGGACAGGTTGCGAGGTTGCATCGGGCAATTCACCTCTGATAGGCCTTTGATTGAGTTGGTTGTTGAAATGGCAAAGGCCTCGGCGACCGGCGACCCTCGTTTTTTTGCCGACCAAATCACCGCCGACGAATTGGGGCAGCTTGATGTTGAAATCTCGGTGCTCTCGCCGCTGCAACGGACGGATGACCCGTTGAGTTTGCGTCCTGGAGTTGATGGTGTCTATATAAAAAGAGGCGGGGCTTCGGGATGCTTCCTGCCTCAGGTTGCGACCGAGACCGGCTGGAGCAAGGAGGAGTTTCTTTCATACTGCTGTGCTCACAAAGCGGGCCTGCCCCCCGATGCCTGGAAAGACCCTGAAACAGAAGTTTACCTATTCACCGCCGAGGTGTTCGGTTCGGAGTTCAAAGAAATCTAAGGCTCGTGCTACGTAGCGAATCGTTACTTCGCAGAGCAGCACAGGAAAGACTCAATTATGACAAGAAAACTGGTGTTGATTTGCATACTGGGTATTATTCCTTTCATTGGATGTCTTGAAAGTCAGTCTCAAGTTGGCAGCTCCAAAGCCCGGCGAATCGATACAACTGCCGGGATGATTGAGTATTTGTGTAAGCGAAATTTGCCGGCGCTGAAGTCCGTTGAGGTCTGGGAAAACGAATATGGGCCGGGGCTGAAACTTACTACCGCTCACTATGAGATATTTACCACGTTTTTGGAACCTTTGATGCTTTCACAGGTTCCCGGGTTTATGGAATCGGCGTATCGTAGCTATAACAACCAATTGCCTAAGCCGATTGAGACGGAAACTAAGTTCATTGTTTATCTTTTTGCCGAGCGGAAGCAGTGGGAAGATTTTACGAAGAGCTTTACCGGTCCGCAGGCGTCGCTGTACTGCAAAATAAAGGCCGGTGCGTATTACTTAAATGGTGCGTGTGTGGCATATAATATCGGCAGAGAGCGAACTTTTTCCACACTCGGCCACGAGGGCTGGCATCAATTCAACAGCAGGCACTTCATCTTCCGCCTGCCGAGCTGGATTGACGAGGGTGTCGCAATGCTCTTTGAGACCAGCAGGGAGAACCAAGGCTTGTTTTATTTTGAGGCTGGCCGGAATCTGAATCGATTAGGTACGTTGAAGATGACGTTGATGAAGAACAAGATGATACCGCTAAAACAATTGATAGCTATGAATCCCGGGGAAGCGATTGTTGCGAGTGATGATACTGTAATGGCTTTTTACAGCCAATCCTATGCGTTGGTGCGATTTTTACGGGAAGACGGCTACGGAAAACGGCTTGGCAATTATCGTCAGTTGCTCCAGGATGGATTAACGGGCAATTGGCCGCTTGAAGAACAAGGCAGAAGAATCGCAGCAGACAGAAACATTCCAATGACCGTCTGGTGGAACCGGGCCATCAGCAGAAAACTGTTCGAATATTACATAAGCGGTGATTTCGACCAAATCGAAGAAGAGTATCTGGCATTTTGCAGGAAGATAGTTTACCACGTGCGCTTCAGAAGATAGCGTAAGAAAAGGGGAAATGCGACGTCCGGTGTCCATCATTTTGGCTTCGGTTTCACCCCGGCGAAAACAGTTGTTAGTCGAAGCCGGCTATGAATTTGCGGTAGTTCCTCCAGAGATTGATGAGTCAGCTTTTATGCTTGAGGGTATAAGCGCCCGTGAATATGCTGAACGGCTGGCCCTGGCAAAAGCAAAAGACGTGGCCGGTAAGTTCCCGGGCTGTTTAGTTATCGGTGCGGACACCGTTGTGGATTTTCAGGGGGAAACAATCGGCAAAGCTGATGATGCAAAGGAGGCGGAGCGGATTACGAGGAAACTTTTTAGTGCACCTCATAAGGTGATAACCGGTGTTGCAATTGTCAGAATGGCTGATGGTATCGAGATTGTTGAAAGCGAGACCGCGACCGTTTATCCGAAAAAATTGACTGCTGAGCAGATTGCTGAGCACATTAAAAGCGAATCCTGGCGGGAGAAGGCGGGCGCTTATGCTATCAAGGAAAACGGCGATGAATTTATCGAGAAAATCGATGGCAGCTTGACGAACGTGATGGGTCTGCCAATGGAACTTCTGCAGCGACTGCTGAAAAGATTTGCCGATTGAAATTGTCGTAATTTGAGGGGAATATGGGTTTTTTGAGGGTCTTTTGGTGGGATTTTGGGGACCTATCCGCCGCAGGGCGGATAAGAATCAAGTACGCGTCCGCCAGAGGCGGATAAAATTGGTGCATTGGGTATAATGTCACCGTGTCGGTGATGGCGAAACAACCTAAGTATTCTGGATTCCGCATCAAGTGCGGAATGACGAAAGAGATTGCCGCGATTCCTCCTTCGCCAAGGCTTCCACCTTCGCTAAAGCTATGGTGGACGAGACGGAGGACAGGTCGCTCGCAACGACATTGTTTTCAAGAGATTCTTCACTTTGTTCAGAATGACAAAGTGCGCATTGCGTTGTCGTCCGTCTTCGCCAAGGCTGCGGCGGATAAATGCCGGTGACGGCTAAACGAGCACCGCCATAGTGATGGCGGGGCTAACCAAAACGGCCAGATTTTTTGAAAGTTTTGTTGGTGGAGCTGACGATATAAGATTATAATAGAGTCAGCCGGGAGAAATCGGCTAAATAAAAGAAATCACTGAGATTTCAGACGTTCTGAGGAAAATCGTCAGTTTGCTTGAATCGGGAACGTTTGGAAGGCTCGGTGCTCTTCGTTTTACGGGGAGCACCGCAGCTATTTTGTGCGATGAGCACAAAACAGCGGTGCCTTCGTAAAAGAAGCTATAGAAAGAGCATCGTTGTCTTTCATGTCCCGATAGGCTCTGACGAGCCTTCCTCAGGCGTGATTGCGGCGGTGCTCTTTAATTTTGCGCCCGCTGCGGAAAGGACAGCGGCAATGAAAGTTACACTTAAAAGAGGGGTATTCCGGTTAGTAATGGCATCAGTGGTAATTATAGTCAGCCTGCCGATTGCGAAGTCTGTTGAGTTTCATGTTCTGTGTATAGTATTTTGCATAGGGTGGCTGCTTTACTGGCTAATCGGTGGGTTTTTCGATATGGAGTAAACAAGGAAACTCGAAATCCGAATATCTAAATCCTAAACAATATCAAAATAGAAATTTCAAATGTTCAAAACCGAGCAAGGAGAATAACGGTCGGGAAAACAGAAGTGGATTCCTGCTCCCTTGGGGACAAGTTTCGCAGGAATGACAATTTTTAATAGATTCCTCGACTTTGCTCGGGATGACAAAAGAAGAGAGCATCAATCCGTTTGCTGCACGGCCTGACTGTTCCGTTACCCCCCGGAACTGGTGGGCGTGAAGGTTATTAATCCACCTGAGGCCGTGCAGCACCTTTTTATTTAATAAAATAAAAAGTAAACTCTGCAATAAAATAAAAGTAAAATAATAGAGCTGTTTTTTTGACCTGCGGGAAGTTGGAAGGTTGAACCAATCAAATAAATTTTAAGCTTGACTTTGGCTGCTTAACCATAGCCGATACACCGGTTGGCTCTTCCACGGGCCAGAAAAAAGTTGACTTTTACCCAAAAGTTATTATCGTTGCTCGGTCTAAAAGAAAACCGGCAGCCAGTAGTCAGAAGGAAATAAAGATATGGCTGGCTTAGTAAATAAAAGTGAGGTTGCGAATCCGGACAAGATAAGCCTGCATCTGAAGAACGGCGCCCATCTTGGTAAATATCGCCTGAGAAAGTGCCTCGGTACGGGCGGGGCATGTGAGGTCTGGGAGGCCAGAGACAGCGTTGAGGGTATATGGGTGGCCTTGAAGATACCGCTGACAGGTATCAATGGCGAACGTGATAACGAGGCACTGCTGCGAGAAATCCGAGCAGTTTCGCGGCTGCGTCATCCCAATATACTCCCTGTTAAAAATGCCGATATTGTTGCCGGTCACGCAGTGCTTGCTACAGAATTATCGGTGAGGACTTTAGCTGATTGTTCCAAACCTATGTCTGTTAGAAAAACACTTTCAATCGTTTTGCAGATACTCGAAGGTTTGACCTATGCGCACCGTCATCGAATAGTTCATTGTGACGTTAGTCCAAATAATATCTTTTTGTTCCCGGACAAAAGAGCCGCACTGGGAGATTTTGGGATATCTTTGAGACTTAAAGGCCGCAGGAAAACCGTGGATGATTACGGCACCCCCGGATATGTTGCTCCCGAACAGGCTTACGGTTATCCCACCTATCGGAGCGACTGTTTTGCCGTTGGGCTAATTCTCTATGAATACATTACGGGCACACTGCTTCGCTGGCCCTTTGACTGGCCTTTTCGCGGCCATCGGCGTCTTCGCGAAAGAACGAGTTTGGCCTTCGTAAGATTTATAAAAAAATGCTTAGCAGTTGACCCGAAACAACGTTTTGCAAATGCGGGCAAGATGTTGGCGGCTATGATTGAAGCTATACCCAAAAGCCATCAAAAAATGCTTGCCCTAAAGCACCCCCAAAAGGAAAGTGACTGGCGTAAAGTCCGCCGTAAGGCTTTTGTTAAGCGGTACAACAGGGTTTTTCCCGTTCTATTCAGATGCGTCGATTGCGATGAGCCAATAGCTGAAAGGATGCAGATTTGTCCATGGTGCGGAAGTAATAAAAATCGCTTTGACACGTGCAGTCAATTCAGCCATATTTGTCCGCGATGTCATAAAGGGCTTTTGGCTGAATGGTGATTCTGTCCGTGGTGCTATGGGCCAGGATTTGATTTAAAAAGCAGCCCCGGCTCGTCGAAAGTGCGTTATCATAGTAAGTGCAAATACTGTGGTGGAAAACTTATGAGATTTATGCGATATTGTCCGTGGTGCCATCGCAAAGTACGGCGATCCTGGGATGTTCGTCCCTTTCCCGAAGTATGTGGACGTTGTGGGTGGCCTGTTGATACGAACTTCTGGAATTACTGCCCATGGTGCAGACAAAATTTGGTATATTAATTCGCCAATAATTCAGCTCTATAAAGTGAAATTAAAGTAAAGGAGTGTGAGATGGATGGCCTTGTCCCTACCCAAATGTTTTTGACTAAAGGAGTTGGCCAGCATAAATACCAACTGAAGTCCTTTGAGTCGGCGTTAAGAGGAGCTGGGGTAGCCCAGCAGAATTTAGTTCAGGTATCATCAATTCTGCCGCCAAAATGCAAAGTTATCAGCCGAGAACACGGACTGCTAAGACTGGTTCCCGGCCAAATATGCTACTGTGTGCTGGCCAGGACCGATACGAATGAACACGGACGATTAGTAGCCTCTTCGATAGGAGTTGCTCTGCCTAAAGATGAGACGCAGTGGGGATATCTAAGCGAGGTTCACGAGCACGGTATGAACAGCCAGCAGGCAGCAGATATGGCTGAGGACCTGGCAGCCGGTATGTTAGGGACGACTTTAGGGCTGGAACTGGACCCGGACAAAGCGTGGTCGGAAAAAGAACAGGCATATAGATCGAGCGGACTTTTTGTTAAAACCACCAATATTACACAGACCGCCAAGGGCCAGGGAGGACTCTGGACAACAACAGTAGCAATAGCAATGTTTCTGTTTGATTGACCGGCTGGGGTTGCTTATCATGAAAGACGGATTTAACTTTGGGTGTTTACCTGAGGAATACTCCAATCCGAATGATGCCAAGATAGTTATCATTCCTGTTGCATACGATGGAACAAGCACGTGGCGTAAAGGCGCCGACAAAGGGCCGAACGCGATAATCGAGGCTTCGGCTAATATGGAGCTCTATGATATAGAGACTGATTCAGAGGTTTATAAGAAAGGTATATTTACCGAAGAGGAAATAGGCGGGGATATTTCCACTGCGGAGATGACCGAAATAGTTGCGGAAACGGTAAGGTATTATCTCGAAAGAAACAAGTTCACGGTGGTTACAGGCGGGGAACACTCGGTCAGTATCGGCTCGATTAAAGCTCACGCGGGACAATACAAGAATCTTACCATTTTACAGCTGGACGCTCATTCCGATTTGAGGGCAGAATACAACGGTTCAAAATATAACCATGCCTGTGTTATGGCCCGGGCTAAAGAGCTTTGCCCAGTTGTACAAGTGGGTATCAGAAGTATGGACTATTCTGAAAAAGACTCTATGGATTTGTCCAGGGTGTTTTTTGCAAAGGACATATACAACAGAGACCTCCCCAAGGGAAAACCCAACAATACAGACTGGATTAAGAAAGTTATTTCAGGGCTCTCTGATAATGTGTACATAACAATCGACCTGGATGTTTTTGACCCTTCTATAATGCCTTCTACCGGCACACCTGAGCCTGGAGGATTGCTTTGGTATGACGTGCTGGCTTTATTGAAAGCAGTTTCCGAGAAGAAAAATATTGTTGGTTTTGACGTTGTTGAGCTGTGTCCGGACAGCAGAAATAAGGCTCCAGATTTTTTAGCTGCAAAGCTTATCTACAAATTATTGAGTTATAAGTTCGGAGGTTGAAGTGAAAAGGGAAGATTTTCTCAAAGACCCTGTGAAGCATATCGACATAAAATCCTTCGACTCGACTGAAATAATTGAAGGTATGAAAAATATGTCTTTCACCGCAAGAGAGACAGCAAGGGCGGCGGAGATTTTCGATATGATGATAAAAGATGAGGAGTGCACAATCATCCTCTGTATTGCAGGCAGTACGAGTGCGGCAGGTTGTATGCAAATTTATGCGGATATGGTAAAACACAATATGGTCGATGTGGTCGTGGCTACGGGAGCTACGATAGTCGATATGGATTTCTTCGAGGCGTTGGGGTTTAACCACTATAAAGGCAGCTCCTTTGTCGATGACAAGAAGTTGAGAGAACTACATATCGACCGAATTTACGACACCTTCATTGATGAAGAGCAATTGCAGGTTTGTGACAATACGATTAAAGAAATAGCAGACTCACTGGAGAGGCGGCCATATTCTTCAAGAGAGTTTATCAGAGAAATGGGCAGGTACCTGCTTGATAACGCAGAAAAGCCTGATTCTTTAGTGCAAGTGGCGTATGAAAATGATGTGCCTATATTCTGTCCTGCGTTTTCAGATTCAAGTGCCGGCTTCGGCCTGGTCAAGCATCAGATTGAGAATGAGGGAAATCACGTTTCCATTGATTCTGTAAAAGATTTCAGGGAGTTGACAGAAATAAAAATTAAATCACCCGTTTCGGGATTGTTTATGATTGGCGGAGGAGTGCCGAAAAATTTCGCCCAGGATACAGTTGTTTGTGCGGAAGTTTTGGGAAAGCCTGTGGAAATGCACAAATACGCTGTACAGGTTACGGTCGCTGATGTCAGGGACGGCGCCTGCTCAAGCTCCACTCTCAAAGAAGCCTGCTCCTGGGGCAAGGTGGACAGTGGATACGAGCAGATGGTTTACGCCGAAGCTACCAGCGTTTTGCCGTTGATAGTCAGCTATGTTTATCACATACGAAGCTGGAAGGGTAGGCAGCAAAGAAAATGGAATAAGATATTTGAATAATTGTCTGGGTTCCCGCTTTGCCAGTCTCGGCAAGGCCGAGACTTGACGGGCGGGGTCCCTCTTAGGAAGAGTTTAAGGGGGTAAAGCGGATTTTATGAGATTTAAGCCTAAAGAGAGCCTAACTGAGGAGGAAGTTCAGACAGGTCTGCGTCATGTTATCAATGACGGTGTGGCATCGCAGGCGATGGGGATATTGACCGGTGGGGCTTTTTTAATCGCTTTTGCGATTAAGCTTGGTGCTTCCAATTTAATTATTGGTTTGCTGGCGGCGATTGGGCCGTTGGCACAGTTGCTTCAATTGCCATCCATAATCTTAGTGGAAAAGGTGCGGAACAGGCGTGCCATCACGCTGGTCTCAGCGGGGCTGAGCCGGGTGTTCTGGTTGCTGATTGTCCTTATTCCCTTTTTGTTTACCAGTGAAATTGGGCTTGTGGTTCTGGTGGTTTCGATAATGGGGACCTCGGCTTTCGGGGCGATTTCGAGCTGTAGCTGGAATTCGTGGATGCGGGACCTGATACCTCAGAGCATGCTCGGCTCGTTTTTCTCAAAGAGGATGCGGATTGCCACCGGCGTTGGCATCGCTTTGAGTTTAGTTGCGGCTGTATATCTTGACTTCTGGAAGAAGTTTATGGCCAACTATGAGATACAAAGCTACTCGGTCTTGTTCTTGGCAGGTTTCGGCGCAGGTGCTCTCGGTCTTTACTTTATATCCCGAATACCTGAAACACGTATGTCAGAGGCCAAAGAAAAACTTAAAATTTTGAAGCTATTAGCTCAGCCATTCAAAGATGATAATTTCAGGAAGCTGATAACATTTCTGGCCTCGTGGAATTTTGCGGTCAACCTGGCAGGGCCGTTCTTTATGGTGTATATGCTCAGGAGACTGGAATTGAGCATGTCATTTATCATAGGTCTTTCGATTGTCAGCCAGGTTATGAATTTTGCCTTCCTTCGGGTATGGGGCAGGTTTACCGACCGCTTTAGCAATAAATCGGTTCTGGCAATCAGCGGGCCGCTCTTTATCCTATCAATACTGGCGTGGACATTTACAACTATGCCGGAGAAGTATTTTCTGACGGTCCCGCTGCTGGTTGTCATTCATATAGTTATGGGCCTCTCATCAGCAGGTGTTTCGCTCGCTTCCGGTAATATAAGCCTCAAGCTCGCACCGCAAGGACAGGCGACTTCTTATCTTGCGACAAATACAATAGTAAATTCAGTGGCGGCGGGTATTGCACCAATTCTGGGCGGCAAATTTGCAGATTTTTTCTCGGGCAGAGAGCTTGAGTGGACACTAAAATACACAAGCCCAACAGGTGAGTTTAGTGTACCGACACTTAGCCTGCAACAGTGGGATTTCTTTTTCGTGCTGGCGTTTTTGATAGGCTTATATTCGATTCATCGCCTAAGTATGGTCGAAGAAACAGGTGAAGTTGAAGAAAAAATTGTTGTAAGAGAGCTGTTATCCGAGGTAAGAACGCAGGTGCGAACTCTCTCATCCGTCGAGGGAGTCCAGCAAATGGTAAGTTTTCCATTTTCGATACTTAGAAATCTTGCAGAAAGGATAGTCCCAAATGGCAACAGCAAAACAGAATAAAAGGCGTTCGAAAAAAGCCGGTCTGCCACCCGGCACATTGGTACACATAGGCGAGAAAAAGTTAGAATCCCCTCGTATTACCGTCATTGACTATAACGAGCAGAATTTTCAAGAAAAACAGGTTGGGACAATTGAGGAGAGCTTCCCTTTTAAGCAAACCCCTACCGTAACCTGGATAAATATCGATGGTATTCATGATATTGGTTTGATAGAAAAGCTCGGCAAGCATTTTGACCTGCATCCTCTTATTCTCGAAGATATTCTTACTACCGGGCAGCGTCCGAAATGCGAGGATTACGACAATTACATATATACCGTTCTCAAAATGCTCATCTACAATGATAAAGACGAGATGATAAGGTCCGAACAGGTGAGCCTTGTACTCGGCTCTAATTTCGTTATATCATTCCAGGAAGGTGTCGGCGATGTTTTTGAGCAGATACGGGACAGACTCAGAAACGACAAAGGCCGCGTCCGGAAGATGGCGTCCGACTACCTTGCTTATGCCCTGATTGATGCGATAGTAGACAGTTATTTTATTATCCTCGAAAAGCTTGGGGAGAAAATCGAGTCTATGGAAGAACAGCTTGTTGCCGAGCCCACAAATAAAACGCTTAGACAGATTCATTCGGTCAAGAGAGAGCTGATATCCCTGCGAAGGTCGGTTTGGCCTTTAAGAGAACTAATTAACGGATTAGAAAAGACAGAATCGCCGCTGATAAAAAAATCCACCCGTTTATATCTGAGGGACGTTTACGACCATACGATACAGGTTATAGATACTGTGGAGACCTTCCGCGATATGGTTTCCGGGATGCTCGATATTTATCTTTCGAGTCTAAGCAACAGGATGAATGCTGTGATGAAAGTATTGACTATTATTGCCACAATATTTATTCCATTGACTTTTATAGCCGGTGTTTATGGGATGAATTTTAAGTATATGCCGGAACTTGGATGGCGATGGGGCTACGCAGCAGTTTTGCTGGTTATGACTGCGGTAGTTGGTATTATGCTTATCTATTTCAAGAAAAAGAAGTGGTTGTGAAACTGAATTTGAGCTACAAGCAATAAAGTCAAAGTGTTCCCAGTATAAAACAGGAGGTTAATTATGAGTATTATGTTGTTCATTGTAGTGCTGACAGCATCATTTATAATAGTCAGGGTAGGGGCAATTGCCTTTCAATTGACCGGCCTTGAATGGTCTTTGGCAAAATTTCAGGCGCTGTCCTGCTTCAGTGGAACAGGGTTTACGACCAAAGAAGCTGAGCTCGTTACAGGACATCCGCAAAGGCGTCGTATTGCAACGGTCCTTATGGTTTTAGGCAATGCGGGTCTTGTTACTATGATTGCGACAGTAGCCAGCGCTCTGAACCCGCAACAGGCCTTGTGGGCCAGACTTTCGGAATCATTGCTGCCCTTCTCCATCCCCCTTGACTTGGTACCATGGATAAATCTGCTGCTTATTATAGCAGCGTTATATGTAATCTACAGGATTTTTACGAATAAGAAATTTGTTAAAAAGCTAACAAGTATTCTTCGAGCCAAAATCATCAGAAGAGAGATTTTCAAGCCGGTGTCGTTTGAGGAGCTGCTGCTACTGGCGGGCGGATACGGAGTCTCAAAAATAGAAGTCTCTGCCGATAGCCCTCTCGTTGACAAGACGCTCGCGGGGTCGGCACTTCGCAAAAGCGATATTACAGTATTAGCGATAGTAAGAGCTGATACGACAATACCAAATCCGGCCGCAGATACGAAAATCCTTGCGGGGGACGGTCTGGTATCCTTCGGGAAGCTTGAAAATATAAGAAGCAGATGCGCTCCAGAAGGGAAAAAGAAAACAAAGTAGGTTATGGTTTTATGTGAGTATATTCGGGGACCCCGCAAGGCGGGAACCCTCGGCGTAGTTGAACTGGAATAAATTGAGATGGAAAATGCATTGCTGTTGAATTCGGGTCTTTATGCGTGGTTTGTTCTGCCGCTTTTGATTTTTGTTGCCAGGATTGCAGATGTAAGCATCGGGACGGTTCGAGTTATATTTGTCGCCCGAGGATTAAAATACATAGCGCCTATCATCGGTTTTTTTGAAATACTGATTTGGCTTTTGGCGATAGGCCAGATTATGAAGAATCTTTCGAATCCCGCCTGCTATATTGCTTACGCTGGCGGATTTGCAATGGGTAATTTTGTGGGGATATGGATTGCGGAGAAATTATCGCTGGGAGTGGTTCTTATACGAGTGGTTACAAAGAAAGACGCTTCGGGACTGGTGGGGTATTTGAAGTCTGCGGATTACGGAGTCACCAGCGTGGATGGACACGGCACGGAAGGGGAGGTAAAAGTGGTCTTTACAATTGTGCCAAGGCGTGAGGCCCAGAGCGTAGTCGCACTAATCAAACAGTTCAATCCTAAGGCGTTCTATTCTATAGAGGAGGTCGGTTTCGTCGAAAAAGGCATATTCCCAGCTAAAAGGAGCGGGGACTTCTTTGGTTTATCGAAGCTTTTCAGGCCATTTAGAAAAGGTAAATAGGTAAAGAGCCCAATACTGGTGAGTCTTTGTTGGCCTAACTGATATGGCGAAAGAGGAAGATTTATTTAGGATACACCGCTTTACTAATTGTGCTGTCGTAGTGGCACATCCGGATGACGAGACGCTGTGGGCGGGCGGTTTGATGCTGATGCATCCGGAGGCGAAGTGGACGGTGGTGACAATATGCAGAAAGAGCGACGCGGAACGCGCGGCGAAGTTTTTCAACGCGATGGAGGAATTTAACGCAGCCGGTTATATGGGAGACATGGACGACGGTCCTGAGCAGAATCCTTTGGATAACGGGGAGGTCCAACGGACGATAATGGGGCTGCTTCCTCTCGACAGATTCGATGTGGTTATTACGCACAGCACGTTCGGTGAGTATACGCGGCATTTAAGGCATGAAGAAACGGCGCAAGCGGTAATGAGGCTGCGGAGAGCAGAGGAACTGAGCGCGGGGCAAGTTTGGTCTTTTGCGTACGAAGACGGGGGTCAAAAGTATCTTCCGCGGGCTGATAAGGGGGCCGATTTGCAGATAGGACTGCCGGAGGGTATATGGCAGAGGAAATATGATATTATTACCAAGATTTACGGTTTCAGCGAGGACAGCTTCGAGGCAAAGACGACACCCCGGCTGGAGGCGTTTTGGCGTTTCGGGTCTGCTGGTCAAGCATAGAGAAAGGGTCTGAAAATGAAAGTTTTGCTTTTGTATGATTATCCCCCTTCGCCTGCGGGGCTTGCCACCCAAGGGCAACTGTTACACAAAGGACTCGAAGAGATGGGGATTGAGGTTTTCTCTGTTAATTTCGAATCGGCGCAGGAAAAAGAGTGGTATTACCGGTGGTTTGCACCTGATATTGTTGTAGGCGTCGGCTACTGGGGACATACATCTCATTTAGTTCTTCACCCGCAAAGATATGGGATAACGGCGATACCGTGGCTTGTAGCTGACGGTTATATGGCGAATTACGGCGAAATACTCGACAGCTTACCTTTAATACTGGTGACTTCCAACTGGGTGAAGAAAATATATATGCGTGATGGCCTTAGCGGAAATAATATTGAAGTCTTACGTGTTGGATGTGATACGGATGCTTTTGTGCCCCGTGACAAGAAAGACCCTAAGGTTGTCGCTGTTCGTGAGGCCTTAGGTGTCTCAGACGACCAGATAATGATTTTAACTATCGGCGGGGACGCTGCGTCCAAAGGCGCGCAGGAAGTTATGCAGGCGCTGGCAATAAACGACCCAGAGGCGCCGGACTGGAAGTATGTCTGCAAGGTTTGGCCCCAGCCTCGAACTGAACAACAGAATCTGGTAGATATGCAACTGGCCACACATTTAGGAATAGAAAAAAATGTAGTTTATACCGCCAGCAGAGTTTCCCGGAACTTTATGCCTTATTTATTAGCGGCGTGTGATATTTATGCTGCACCATCCCGTTTGGAGGGTTTTGGAATGATTCAGGTAGAAGCAAACTCATGTGAAAAACCGGTAATAGGCATAAAGGCAATGGGGATGCTGGACACGCTGGTGCACGGCAAGACAGCTTTTTTAGCTGAAGTTGCCCAGGAAGTTCGACTTCGAGAGGCGATTCTCGGAGATGAATCCGGCTACGAAACAGGTCACAAGTACAGCTTCAAAAGGCCGAGGATAGTAGATTACCGGGCGAGCGTTCATGATATTGCTAATTACCTTATGGATTTGATGAAAGATGCCGGCCTGAGAGAGAAAATGGGAAAGGAAGGAAGAAAACGAGTTGTTGAACATTTTGACTATCGAGTTATAGCGAAGAAATTTATCAACATCGTTTCAAAGCGTTTAGGCATATCATAATATGGATAAACAGCAAAAAGAGTTGATAACTAAAGCCAAACAAGCTGCTTTGGAAGTGCTGCTTTACAACAATCATGGTGCTTATCGAAATTTACCCAGAACCGCCGGCTGGGGATATCCGGAGCCGTACACGAGAGATTTAATGATATGCTCGCTCGGCATACTAACCACAGATAATAAGAGACTACTTAAATCGCTGCGAAGAGTTCTGGAGATGCTGGCAAAGAATCAATCCGAATTAGGCCATATACCGTCTTTGGTTCATGACCCGCAGGACAGAGGTTCAAGCGACACAACGCCGCTGTTTCTTATGGCTGTTGGAATTTATCGAATGGTTACAGGAGAGAAAGATTTTCTTGAAGAAGCCGTCCGAAGAACTCTGAACTGGATGAGATATCAAAGTCCGGCAAATCGATGCCTTGTAGCACAGTTACCTACCAGTGACTGGCGTGACGAACAGTGGGTTTTGGGATATGGGCTGTTTGTTAATACTATTGTTTATACTTATCTTTGCCTTTTTGGACAGCACAAGCAGGCTCTGAAGATTAAGCAGGCTATGGAAAGGTTTACTGTCAAAGGTGAAAGGCAGCAGCGGCATGTTCACGAAGGTCTGGTTCTAAGGTATAAACCTTATTATGCTATGTGGTCATATAAAGTGTATCGAAGTGAGCGTTTCGACCTTTTAGGCAACAGTCTGGCAATCCTTTCCGGCATAGCATCTCCATCGCGAGCAAGGAAGCTGATACTGTGGATAGAAAAGGAATCCGAAGCTTTAAGAGCCAATGAAGACCTGGCAGTTGATTTGCCGCCAAATCTTTTTCCATACATTAGACCGGACGACCCCGATTGGATGCCACGTTATGAGAAGTACAATCAGCCGGGAGAGTATCATAATGGTGGGATTTGGCCTTTCGTTTGCGGCTTTTATATTGCAGCCTTGGTGGCTGCTAAAAAATACAAGCTTGCTGAAAAAAAACTTTTTGCTTTGACCAAACTTGTTCAACCGGCACGTAAGGCCAATGTAGAGTTTGGATTTAATGAATGGTGCCGTGCGCAGGATGGCACGCCACAGGGACAAGACTGGCAAAGCTGGTCTGCTGCGATGTATCTTTATGCTGCTGAATCCGTAGAGCAAAAAAGGACGCCTTTTTTCGAGGAGATTAGACGAAGCGACAACAAAGCTGATTAAAAGAGGAATTGAGAACGCTTCGCGGTGTTGTTTTTATAGATTCCTCGACTTCGCTGCGCTCGGAATGATGTTTTTATGTTGCGTTGCCGTGGCGGAGAGGGGTAAACAAATAAGGAGACCTCGGCCGGAGGACGGCATTTTGGATTTTGGTGTTATAAAGAGAAGCGGATGTCGTGAAGCGTATTCAGATTAGGTTCAAAAAGCGAGATGCTATGTGGGCAAGGAAATTAGAAAAGGTATTACGTGCTGAACGCAGCGGCGTTGTTCTTATACTAATGGTTCTTCTTATTGTCGTACTTTGTACTCTTATCTGGTTAGACCCAATGGCGTTGATTCATGGGTCAGGTTCAGGTATGCCATGGAATGAGGAATTCCGGCTGGTTCGGCCTGGTAAAGAGGTTCAGCAACCTAAGGAGGGGCAGCCTAAGATTTTGAATAATCTGCGTTTTCCGGCCGAAATAGTGCAAGATGATGAGGTTAGGGGCGGAATAAGTCTGTATATTTTGACTGATGGTCAGATAAGAGGTGATTGGGGAGGTGTATACAAACCCCGCCCTGAGATAATGTGGGAGGTTGTGGGGTCGCGCTTTAGAGGTAATATTGACCCTTCAAAAATTTACAGCGACGAAGAAGGTGAAGACCCGAGGAGACTTTACTTTATAGCAAAGGGCAAATTTCTTATTCTTGAAACAAATTCAGAGACCGACAAAATCAAAACCGCAACTGGTGCGATATATGTAACGGGATGGCTTGACAACGAGTATAAAGCGGTCGGCAAAGTAACTATCACATCAGATAAAAAAACCTATTGGGAATATGACTGGCAAAGCAAGGGAGAAAAGGCCTTGATGGTTCCGGATTTTGGGCGTCCTTTGCCGGGATTATTTTAGAGCAGTTGCTTACCACCGGAGATGACAGGAGTAGTGGCGGAAGAACAAGCCGATTGAGCGCATAGCAATTATCGCAACTACCTGAGCGGCGAGGTTTAGAGCCAAATCAGCGGCGGTTATTGCGAAATCGAGGTCTTCGAACTGTTTTGTTCGGGTTTGCAAAAGAACAGCGGCGACAAGTAAGGCCACGACAACGAGATAAGATATAGGTGCTTTGAGAATCGGCACTACAATGTAATCCGGCCTTAAGAGGGTAAGGTCTTTTCCTACGGCGGTGGTCAATATCGCCATTGGGAATAAAAACAAGCCAAAGATAAACAGTGCCAGCAGGAGCAAATTATAGCCAGCTCGTGCCTGCCACATATTCTGGTATGTCAAGCCTTTGTCTTCCAGGAGTGCCAGGGCAATGATGAAAGGCAACTGGAGGATGAACATTGTATATGAGAAAATTAGGAACGGCTTAATAATGTACCACACGAGAGCCGTCGGACCCAAAAAGTTGCTGTCCGAAAGTTGAATCTGAGGTAACTGGTCTATTTCAAAGGCCGTTTCGTAGATAATATTCAGGTAAAACGCAAGCAGCCAACCCCATACAAGCACGAATGAAATGTGGTTCATACAACAGGCTTTTGCGAGAAAGAATTTGAAACAGACTACGGCAATGACGAACACCAGGGAAGTTGCGTTTTGCGGGTCGAAAAATAATTTCCAGCTTTTAATAAATACGGCGAGGTAGAAACCAGGGACTGGTTCGCCTTTTGGTTCAGGTTCGGCTTTGATTTTTTTTGGTATTTCGTTGTCTTTTTGAGGGATTATAAAAATCTGTCCGCAGGAGAGGCACCTTGCACGTTTTCCTGAGTGTTTGTTGTCAAAGGCAATGATGGCGTCACAGTTTGGGCAGTAGAACTTGATTGTCATACTTTAAA
>Ga0315543_1001342_pt1 | contig 26961 bp, 19 predicted proteins | sample SalMarSW160210MG_2_FD_203098 | JGI IMG/M metagenome (GOLD analysis project Ga0315543, IMG submission 203098) | Salt marsh sediment microbial communities from the Plum Island Ecosystem LTER, Massachusetts, United States - Salt Marsh Sediment SW1601-210 ... | reverse complement strand
CATCTTTGACAAATTTCAACAACTGGCTGAAGCCCGCGAGGCGATGGAGGAAAATTGCGGCGACTTTTTTAAGATCGTCATGGAGGATATTATTTCAGGTACCGAAGCCGTTGTGAACGGCCGTACCGTGCTCCTCGCCGGAAGTAATAATTATTTAGGTATGACGTTTAATGCGGAATGTATTCGGGCAGCGTGCCAGGCAGTTCAAAGAGAGGGTACCGGCACAACCGGGTCACGGATGGCCAATGGGACATTCTCAGGGCACGTGGCTTTAGAGCAAGAACTGTCCGATTTTTTTAATCGTCTCAACACCATTGTGTTTTCAACCGGTTATATTGCCAACCTGGCAATGCTGTCAACCGTGGTGGGCTCCGGAGAAGTCATTCTTTTAGATGCTGATTGCCATGCCAGCATATATGATGGGTGTCGGTTGGGGGATGCCGAAGTTGTTCGCTTCCGGCATAACGATGCAAATGATCTGGAAAAGCGCTTGCGACGGCTCACAAAACGAAATACAAATGTCTTAATCGTTGTCGAAGGTCTTTACAGTATGCTGGGAGACCGGGCGCCATTGGCAGATATCGCCACTTTGAAAAATAAGTATGGGGCGTATCTACTGGTAGATGAAGCACATTCTTTGGGAGTCCTCGGACCAAACGGTCGTGGGTTGGCCGAGGAAACGGGTGTTGAAAACAGCGTTGATTTCGTAGTCGGTACATTCAGCAAAAGCCTGGGTGCGATTGGCGGCTTTTGCACCAGCAACCATCCGGAACTTAATCTTGTTCGCTATGCGAGCAGGTCCTATGTGTTTACCGCATCATCATCTCCATCAATCATTGCATCCACCCGCACGGCGCTGCGGATAATGCGTTCACAGCCAGAGCTGCGACGCCGGCTCTGGGATAATGCCAATTTACTACATCAACGGCTAAAAGATTTTGATTTTTGTGTTGGACCGGAAGCGAGCCCCATTATTGCAGTCCGCTATGAAAACGCGGAAGAAGCGTTTGCAATTTGGAATGGGCTATTGGAACGCGGCGTTTATGTAAATATGGTATTACCGCCGGCTACGCCTGACGGGGGGGCACTGCTTCGCTGTAGCCTGAGTGCCGCACACACAAGGGAACAGGTGGACAAAATCGGCGATGCTTTTGCTGCCTTAAGATAAACTCTCGATACGGCCTGCCAGCCATCTCCGCAATTAAAAATAAGAATCAGACACTTCAGTCATGCGCCTACTCATCACCTTAATCCGCCGTTATCCTGTTCAAAGTACCTTTACACTTGTTGCCCTGCTTTTTGCAGGTATCGCCGAAGGTTTTGGTATGTCCATGCTGTTGCCTTTGCTGGGTATTGCCATAGACACCCCCAGCGGGTCCGCCGTCTCTTCATATGCATCCAAATCCGCACTTGAACAGGCAATAACCGGCTTTTTTGGAACCATAGGAATGACGCCAACGGTCGGTCTTTTGCTGATTATTTTTGTCTTGAGCATTTTATTGAAAGCCGTGATGGTTTTGATAGCCAATAAACGGGTCGGATACATGGTTGCTCAGGTGGCGACCGATCTTCGTTTGGATCTTATTCGCGCTTTGTTTGCAACTCGCTGGGAATATTATGTCCATCAGCCGATCGGTCGATTCACCAATGCTTTTGCCACGGAGGCCAGCCGATCTGCCGATGCTTACCTGTATGGCATCCGGACAATAGCATCTCTTTTGTACGCCGTTGTATACGGAATTGTGGCCATGATGCTGTCATGGAAGGCAACCCTGATAACCTTAAGTGCCGGATCAATTATATTATATGCCCTTCAATATCTTGTAATAAAAGCCAGAAAAGCCGGCAAACGCCAAACCAGCCTGCTTAAATCGTCGCTTTCCATTTTAACCGATACGCTTCAGTCAATCAAACCGCTTAAAGCTATGGGCCGGGAAAACATGGCGGATTCGGTGCTGCAAAGAAAAACCATAAGCCTTAACAAGGCCTTACAGAAGCAGGTTTTCAGTAAGGAAGCCATGCGCGCGCTTCAGGAACCTTTGCTTACTATTTTTTTTGCTTTTGGACTTTATGTGGCGCTGATATGGTGGAAACTGCCGCTTTCCAATGTTTTAATTATGGTCTATATGCTGGCGAAGATATTAAAAACGCTTCAAAAAGCCCAAAAGGACTACCAGTTCATGGCAATTTGTGAAAGCGCCTATTGGTCACTGTGGTCAAAAGTTGAAGAAGCTCAGAAGGAACATGAAAATTCTATTGGAACTATCCAACCTTCTTTTAAACATTCAATACGTTTTGAAGGGGTAAGTTTTTCCTATGAAAAGCGCTTTATCCTTAAAAATGTATCATTATCATTTCCCAGGGGATCATTCACGGCAATCATCGGGCCCTCAGGCGCAGGAAAAACGACCATTGTTGACTTGATCATTGGTCTTCTTATGCCGCAGGAAGGTCAGATATGGATCGACGATATTTCCCTGGCCGAGGTGGACATCAGGACATGGCGTCGAATGATTGGTTATGTGCCTCAGGAAACGCTGCTTTTGAATGATACAGTGCTTGTTAATGTGACACTGGGCGATGCGAAATTTACTGAAAAAGATGTGGAACATGCCCTGCGTGATGCGGGTGCATGGGATTTTGTCAACAAAATGCAAGACGGGATATATAGCTTCGTTGGCGAACGGGGTGGTATTCTTTCAGGCGGTCAACGTCAGCGGATTACCATCGCGCGGGCCCTGGTGCACAAACCGCAACTGTTGATTCTGGATGAAGCGACCAGCGCGTTGGATCCTGCCAGTGAAGCGGATATTTGCGAAACCCTGCGTCAACTGAGAGGAAAACTCACAATTCTGGCAATTTCACATCAAAACGCCTTTTTAAATGCAACAGATAGAGCTTACCGATTAGACGATGGCATCGCCCAATTTTTAGAAAAACACGGACAGAAAGGACAACCGGTCTCAATATCGGTCTGATTCCACAGGAATCGCTGCAACCGATCATTTTTTGCATATTATTGAAAGCAAAGAAAAAAGTCGTGTAATCCAGTTCCTTACTCATATTGACGGTATACAGCGATATAAAAATGAGTTGCAACAGGCTATCGCAAACCTTTGATAGTCGCAAACAGACGATTCATTAGGGGTTATACAATATGAAAAATATTTCACGCAACAATTAAGTAATTCTGAAATATATAATACTTTACAAGAACTTGTGGGTTATTATTGAGCTGCCTTCAAAATGAAAAATGATACAACCTTTTTGTAAAGACAATATAACCTCCTTTGAGGGCTTGTGATTTGCAGCCCACATTAACTATCCGTTTACCATTGTCAGTAATGATTTTTTATGGGCATCAGAAATTCTATCTTCTTGAAGAATTAATTGATTGTATTTCTCCTCTCCATAACTCTCGATGCTTTTAATCTCTTTGTTTGTAAGATCAATAATGAATTTTGACTGCTGATAAAAATGTATAAACATTGCAGTCAGATTAACAGTCATTTCAATTGCCCTTAGATTTTTGAAAATAACTGTCAAAAGCATTTTCCAATAGAGCCATCCAGTTGTTTTATTAAATCCCACTTTTATGCAAATCTTTAAAAATGCCTTTATGGATTTCAACATTGTCCCAATAGTTGGTCTATATTTATAAACTGGTTTTAAATTAAGACTGGTATAAATGACTCTTTCATAATAGCGCTTTGGTTCATATATGTATTTGATAACCTGGATATAATCCTTCAAAACATCGATCCTGGGTCTTGCAGTGATAAAGTTTAAACCACTCGTCATTTGATCTATTTGAATATTGGTATCCCTTAGTATTGAACCCTCTTCAAACAACCTCCCTTCCCTTTTCAAGCGCCTTGTTAATTGTGTATTTGGTAATGCGTACAGCTTTCCAAGCATAGCCATACATATCCCTGAATCTTGAATACATCTAATCATGTGTTCGGCTATTTGGTCACTTTCATTATCAAAGCCAATAATGAAACCTCCATTAACAATCATACCGTAAGAATAAATTTTATTTATAGTTTTGGCAATAGGTTTGTTTATATTGATTTTCTTGTTTATCAATTTTAATACTTCATCTTCTGGTGTCTCAATGCCTATGAAGACGAATCTAAAATCCACATCCTGCATCATTTGCAAAAGATTTTCATCATCTGCCAGATTTAACGAAGATTCAGTCGAAAAATAAAAAGGATAATTGTTTGCTTCAGACCACTGTCTGATAGCAGGCAAGAGTTTTATAACATTCTTTTTGTTTCCAATAAAATTGTCATCAACAAAATCAATATGACCCCTATAGCCGAGATCATAAAGAGTTTGGAGTTCTTTAATGATTTGCTCGGGAGTTTTTGTTCGGGATTTCCTGCCATAAAGTTCAATAATGTCACAAAACTCACAATTAAAGGGACAGCCACGAGAATACTGTATGCCCGCCTGGATATAATCTTTAAATCGTATTAAATCAAACCTGGGGACTACTGCTTTAGTCATATCTGCCTTTTCATCTGACTTGTATTCGCCGCTCTTGCAGCCTTTTTCCAAATCTTGTATGAACATGGGAATGGTAACCTCACCCTCACCATGTACAAGGTAATCTGCAGACTGATACAAATTCGGTTGAGATGACGGGTCGGGTCCACCAACAACAACGGGACAACCATATTGATGCGCTTTATCGATGATAGAAATCATACTTTGTTGCTGAGGTAGCATACCTCCAATACAAACAATATCTGACCACTTAAAGTGCTCATTCAGGAGGAGTTCTACATTTGCATCGACCAATTTAAATTCCCACTGCTGTGGTAACAACGCCGCTACTGTCATTAGACCTAATGGTGCAGCTGGATATTTTGCTCCTACTAGTTTGCATACATCAACGTAATTCCAAAAACTAAATGCTGAAAATTCTGACTGCACCATAAGACACCTGGTTCCTTTTTCCAATAAATTTTTCATATGTTATCTTTCAATTCTTATGTAAGAATTTTTAATAAAAGGAGCTTGGTAAATGAATTTGTCGAAATCAAAACGGGCGCCTTTGTAGTCCATTTCAAAACCGCCATCGCATATGGGGTCCGTATAGGCAACGGTCTCAAAACCGGAATATGCATGATAATTGTTTAACATTCTGTTTTTATAATCTATTTTATGATTTATGCGTAGGCTCTATAGCAATTTTGATTAGTGATGTTTTCGTTGCCAAAATTAGGTTGATTCAGCTCCGGTTAAGCCCTTAGATTGCAAGAGAAATTCTGCAAGCTTGAAATCAAGCTCGGTATCAATGTTTACCATGGATTCATCAATTATGACAAAAGAAGTTCGGTCACCCATAATGTTTTTTTTATTGAGGATACAATCTCTGGTCATGGCGTACGCTACGCCGTTTCTGTGGTATACTGGCGCAAGCTGCTGCCTGGCAATTATGTTCGCCCCGGCCGGGTCATAATAATCCAGGTTGTCCTTTCGAATTACAAGCTGCTTCAATGGATGTGCCTTTGAGTCGGTCTTGCTGACTGTCCATACTGCATCGTATCTGCCTTTGATCAGTTTCTGCACTGTTTCGGTGACATGTTCGGCCTCTCGGAAGGGAGCGGTCGGTTGCAGCATGACTACAACATCATATTCTTTGTTATCAATCTTTTCACATTCCAACAAGGCATGTTGCAGGACATGCCAATCGGCAACCATGTCTTCGGATAGTTTCTCAGGACGTATGAAGGGAACGTCTAATCCGGATCTTTCGGCAATCCTGGCTATTTCCGGATGATCTGTAGAGACAATTGCCCTGTCCACATAAGGAAGTTGTTTTACCACACGTCCCACCAGGGAAACAAGCGGCACGCCGTTTATGGTTTTGATATTTTTAAGATTTACCCCTTTACTACCACCGCGTGCGGGCACCACCACCAGTATGGTCTTGTTTTCAAGCACCGATTATATCCTTTTGTCAAATTTGATATACTGTGACTGCTAAAAAAACCCTGCCTCACAGATTATCCATGACACTCCCGAGATCCTCGAATCGAAACTGTTCGGTAACAAAGAGAAAAGGGCATCCGTTTTCCATTGCTGATTTTCTATCGGATTCCCCATCTCCGATGACGAGCACCTGATCACTTCTCAACTTTTCCAATGCGATGATACGCCGGAGTGTCTCGGGCTTTTCATGGGGATATCCAAATACGTCACGAAAATAACCATCCCATTTTCTGAATTGAATGATCTCTTTCAAATGGGCGTCCGGGGTGGTTGAGCTCACGTAAAGTCCGTATGCCGGCGCAAACTTTTTGAGCGCCTCTTCTGCTCCTGCCTTTTCCGGACACGTCTTTGTCCCTGCCACAACAATTTCGTTGTAACGCTCGGCCAGCTCTTTGACTTTCTCCTTCAGGGAATCCTTTTCCCTGACCCCAAGCCTTCGAAGAATCTCTTCCAGAATGACGTAACGGATTTGCTCGAAGATGTCGGAAATAACCGCACGAATTATTCGGGCATGGCGATCATCTGTGGGGAAGAGTTCAAAATACGCGTCGTATTTCAGCTGGTTTGAGTCAATAAGCGTTCCATCAAAGTCAAAAACAATCGCGTGTATTCGCATCTTAAAATCTCATAAATCAACAAACTCATTTATGCTGCACTTTCCGAATTTGCTCTTTGCAGCCATTACTGCCATGCTCAAAGCAACTTGTCAAACAAATTTGCAAGTTTTCAATAAGTTCTGGTGTATTAAATAAGCGTTTCGGAACTTCTACAATTTATTGAATATAAAGCTATTCTTTAGACTTATATTTTTAACTCGGACATGGCCCCAGTGAAATAGAAAAAAAGTTTCACGGGGTAAAAATAATGGAATGATGGAATATTAGAAGGAAAACGAAAATTATAATTTGAGCTTGACGAAGAGATTAGAAAAAATATACATTCTCGGACAACCTTTTGTGAATCCCTCCAACAGTAAGGAAGTTTATTGCTTCAAAGCTGAATTTGCCGCACAGACGGCCAAGGAGAAAATATGTACTTGTTTTTCGTTAGAGCTTTTAATGATGTTGATCATCTTACACCGATCGTGTGGAAAATGAGCAGGGACAACTATCCTGTTGCCGTCTATTGTATAAACCCGGAATATGATATTCAGAACGATTATCGTCTCGACTTTTTAAAGGATATAGGAGTTAAAGTCGATTCTATTTATAATAATAATTTTGATCAACATTTGGGTATATTACATCGAGTCATGCGGTTTCTTTTTCAAAGGAGTTATGCCCTTCAAATAAGACTTGACATTAATTCTCGATCGTTATTTTCAATCTTGTCGAACAATCTGCGACTTCTTGCTCGAATAATAGGAACTCAGTTATATGGAATAACGAGAAGAAAGTTTTACGGCTCACGTTGGGCTCGCAATATTCTTGAGCACACCGGGGCTCAGGTTTTGTGTTTTGACTGGGTAAGGCCGGAACGATACGTTGTTGAGGTATTATTGAGAGCAGCCAAACAAAAATCTATACCTGCACTGGCGCTGCCTCATGGCGTTTACTTATATACGAACGATTGGGTAAAGATCGATTTGACAGAAGACAGGGTACGTGAAAAATACAATCGCTACGATCATGTTGTGGTGCAAAACAGCCTGTTCAAGGAAGTTATGTCGAAATCCGGTGTTGAGAAGGAAAAAATTCTTGTACTTGGAAGTGCCCGGTATTGCAATGAATGGATGAACCAATACAAAAAAATACTTCCCAGAGTGATAAAGTCAAGGCACGAGAATACAGGTAAGCTGAAAGTGGTTTTTATGACGACAAGATCTCGATACAGGGTAAACGTCGAAAGAACCATAAGAACGTTCGACATGTTGTCTAAGCTGAATGAAATTGATGTATTGGTCAAACCTCATACCCGGACCGGTAAGGATGTGGGCATGTATAAGAATTTGCCTCTCGCGAATGTTTCCGATATTTCCTCCGTAGAATTATGCGAATGGGCTGATGTTATGCTGGTTGTAGGTTCTAGCATTATTATTGAAGCGCTAAAGCTAAACAAACCCGCTCTTTACCTAAAATACCTTCACGAAAATACCATGGAGTACGAAGAATTCGGAGCTTGCTGGATAATACATGATGACACTGAATTGCAGAATGCGTTGCTTTCATTGAAAAACACAAAAACAAAGTTGCCCTATACCGATGAAGATGTAAATAGATGGCTTTCCGAGATTATCTATGGCGGACGGGGTGAAAGGGACGTACTAAAGGATTATGAAGAGTTCATCGTAAATTGTGCCGGTCAAACGCAAACATATATTCAGTAAAGGAAAGTTTAGGAAATGAATTTGAGTGCACCCGAAAAGGGTTTAATCAATGATTTAAGAAATGGTCGATGCACCATTGGCTCCTGGATCACTCTGGCCCATCCGGCCATTGCCGAGATCATGGCAAAGGCCGGTTTTGACTGGCTGACGGTTGATATGGAGCACAGCGTGCTCACAATTCGTGAGGCCGAAGAGCTGATCCGGGTCATTGATCTTTGTGGCGTCATGCCCCTGGTGCGCCTTTCGGCCAATGATCCCGTGCAAATCAAGCGCGTCATGGATGCCGGCGCTCACGGGGTAATTGTCCCCATGGTCAATTCGGCACCAGAGGCCGAGCAGGCAGTGACTGCTGTACGTTATCCTCCCAAGGGTCGGCGCGGAGTGGGCCTGGCCAGGGCTCAAGGATATGGAACACGTTTTGACCAGTATCTTAATTGGGCAAATAGAAACGCCCTGGTTATTGTTCAGGTAGAACATATTAAAGCCGTGGATAATCTGGAGGCAATTCTTTCCGTGGAAGGGGTGGATGGCTATATTGTAGGACCGTACGATCTTTCAGGTTCCCTCGGGGTGCCGGGTGAGTTTGACCATCCATTGATGAAAAATGCAATGAAGCGGATTGAAGCGGTCGGAAAAGATTCAGGCAAGGCTCCGGGAATTCATGTTATCGAGCCGAAGCCTGATGAACTTAAAAGCAGGATAAAACAGGGGTATCGGTTTGTGGCGTATAGCCTGGATATCAGGATGCTGGATTGTGCATGCCGAAATGGATTGAATTCCATAATGAGTTGAAAAAATGAAAAAGAAATGTATTGTTGCAATAATTCCTGCCCGCATGGCTTCATCGCGCTTTCCGGGAAAGCCTATGGCGAAGATCCACGGTATTCCAATGATAGGCCATGTCTATTTTCGGAGTAAAATGTGTCCTCTTCTGAACGAGACATATGTAGCTACGTGCGATCGGGAAATATTCGATTATATTATCTCCATTGGCGGGAAGGCCGTTATGACCGCAGATACACACGAGCGGTGTTCCGACCGAACGGCAGAGGCCATGCTGAAGATCGAATCTGAGATGGGTAGAGAGGTGGATATTGTGGTTATGGTTCAGGGGGATGAACCCATGGTAACCCCGGAAATGGTTGAGCAGTCGGTAGCCCCCATGCTAAAGGACTCCTCAACCCAGGTTGTCAACCTGATGGCCCGGATAAAAACCGTAGAAGAGTTCGAAGACCCCAACGAAGTCAAAGTCGTGATTGATCCACAATCTAATGCAATATATTTTTCCCGCGAACCGATTCCATCCCGTAAAAAAGGCAAAACGGATGTGCCCATGATGAAACAGGTTTGCATTATCCCTTTTAAACGAGAGTTCCTTCTGAAATTTAATGAACTGGATCCTACGCCGCTTGAAATTATTGAGTCTGTAGACATGATGAGGGTCATTGAACATGGCTACAAGGTAAAGATGGCTTTCAGCGACACCGAAACCCACAGTGTGGATACCGCTGAGGACCTGGCTAAAGTAGAAAAACTGATAAAAAATGACTCATTAATCCGCCAGTATGCTAAATAATGGCTATATTTAAAGTGCGAAAAGATCATAAATGAAAATTGTCATTACGACTACGTCTTTTGCAAAATTTGATAATCAGCCGCTGCAACTTCTAAACAATTCAGGATATGAAGTTGTTTTAAATCCTTATGGGCGCAAGCTTTCCGGCAATGAAGTTGTTGAGATAGCAAAGGATGCAACCGGTCTTATCGCAGGCACAGAATCGCTTGACAGGTCTGTTTTAGAAAATTTGCCGTGTTTAAGAATCATTTCCCGATGCGGAGCGGGTATGGATAATATCGATCTTGTGGCCGCTGCGGAATTGAACATCAAGGTAGTTAATACACCGTTTGGCCCTACCCTTGCCGTCGCCGAATTGACTGTTGGGTTGATATTGGACTTGCTCCGCAAGTCAACACGGATGGATAGGGAAATGAGAGCCTGCGTCTGGAAAAAACGTATGGGAAATCTCCTTAACGGCAAGAAAGTCGGCATTATCGGTTTTGGAAGAATCGGGAAAAAGACAGCGGAACTGCTCATGGCCTTTGGATGTGAACTCGGTTATTACGACACTGCAAGGATTCAAGGACTCAAGAATCTAAGGATTAAGAGACTGGGCTTATACGATCTTTTGCAAACAAGCGATATTATAACTATTCATGTTTCAGGAAAATATGAAAAACCATTGCTGGGAGATCGAGAGTTTGAAATGATGAAGGAGGGAGCCTGGATAGTTAATGTGGCCCGGGGCGGGGTGGTTGATGAAGAGGTGCTTTTTAATGCACTGAAAGATGGGCGTTTGGCCGGGGCTGCACTGGATGTATTTGAAAAAGAGCCGTATAACGGCCCCTTGAAAAAATTAGAGAATATTATTTTGACCCCTCACATTGGATCCTATGCTAAAGAAGCAAGGGCCAAGATGGAGATGCAGGCGGCAAAAAATCTGGTTGACGGATTAGAAGAAATAGGAGTATCCAGTGATTGAGGCTATAATATTTGATTTTGACGGTGTTTTGGTGGAATCGGCGGAAATCAAAACTGAAGCATTCCGGCAGCTTTTTTCTGGTTATCCTGACAAGGCGCATGAAATAGTTAAATACCATAAAATGAACATGGGGATATCCCGCTATGTGAAATTTCACTATTTCTATGAAAACATTCTGGGTAAGGAATTGTCCCGTGATAAAGAGATAGAGTTGGGTGAGAAGTTTTCTCGGATAGTGCTGGAAAGGATAGAAAGCGCCCCTTTTGTTTCCGGAACACTAGACTTTCTTGATGACCATTACAAGAAAACTCCACTTTTCATGGCCTCCGGCACACCGCATGAAGAACTTTATTATATAATCAAGAAACGAGGCATCTCCCACTATTTTAAAGAAATTCACGGCACACCTCGCAAAAAACCGGAGATTATTGTAGATATTCTATCTCGTTATTCGTGGCGTGCTTCGGATGTTATTTTTGTCGGCGACGCCGAATCGGATTTAAAAGCGGCAGAGGAAAGCGGCGTCTGCTTTATTGCACGGATTTCGCCCTATAGCGACAAGCGCTTATCCGGTTGTCCATTTAAGATTAACAGCATGCGTGAGCTGGAAAAAACAATCAACAAAATCATGCTGTCAAAAAAATCTCATGGAAATCCGCTAAGCAGAATCAACTCACAGAGGACAACTTAATGAAGGTTATTGTTTTTGGCGGTTCCGGTTTTTTAGGGAGCCATGTGGCGGACTTTTTAACAGAGGCGGGACATGCCGTAACTATATTCGATATTAAGCCATCACCCTATCTTCAGTCCGACCAGTCGATGTATGTTGGAGATATTCTTAATCCGGAACAGGTTTTAGATGCTGTTAGAGGCCATGATGTTGTTTATAATTTTGCAGGACTTGCCGATCTGGACGACGCAACCACCCGGCCCGTGGACACGATACGTCTAAATATTGAAGGCAATGTCAATATGCTGGAGGCTTGCCGCAGGAGTGACGTCGACCGCTTCGTTTATGCCAGCACAATTTATGTATACAGCGATAAGGGCGGTTTCTACCGTTGCTCCAAACAGGCGGCGGAAACCTATATCGAAGAGATGAACCGGAAATATGACCTGGATTTTACGATTCTCAGATATGGCACTCTATATGGCCCAAGAGCAGATGAGAGAAACAGTATCTACAGGTACTTGCAGGAGGCCATGGAAAACGGGCGTGTGGTGTGCAGCGGCAGCGGGGAAGAGATGCGGGAATATATAGATGTTCGAGATGCGGCCCGCTTGAGCGTGGTTATCCTGGATGATACGTATAAAAATCAATATATCATAATCAGCGGGCATCATCCAATGAAATTTAAAGAGATGATCTTGATGATTCAGGAAATACTGGGCAAAAATATCAAGATAGAATTTTCAGCCCAAAAAAACCCTGATCATTACATCTATACACCCTATTCATTTACACCAAAGGTAGGGCATAAACTTGTCAATCACCGCTACCTGGATATGGGGCAAGGCTTTCTGGAGTGCTTGCATGAAATTTATAAAAAAAGAGGTCAACACCTCGTTTGACCGATTTTAAAAGAGCGGAAAGATCTTTTTCTTAAATTTTTGCATACCGTTATTATTGACAATTTCATTGTGCGCCTGCATCTAAAATTCTTTTGAGTGACACCAAACTTCTCCACTTGGAACTTTATACACCGAAACGTTGGCCCTATGGGTGGCATATTCATCGAAATCAATACTGATGATCTGTTTTCCCGCCAGTGCACATTGATAGAGAAAACTCGCACCATTGTCTCCAAATATCCGGTGTTTGCTTTCATGCTTATCCTTGATATCGAGAACGTCGAGGTATAAATGGTGAAAGGACATATTGTGCCTGCTGAAAAGAATCCGATTAACGACCAGTAGCGCCGGGTGCAATCTTGGAAATCGTCCCACATAGCCCCGTCTTCTGACATTAGACGGCTTTTTGATAAGGTTTTTAATCGCCGTTTTTAAAACGGATTTCCATAGGATTTGATTGTTGCGGTTGGTCACACGTCCTTTCGACAATTTACGACTGGTAAGAAAGGCGTGGTAGAATTTTGGAGGAACCTCGGCGCTGAGCGTCAGGTGGAAAGGAGCCTGCTGGTAGAGCAGACCAATTGCGGCAAGATCCTCAGTACTATAGCGATTGGAAAGTTGCACCATATCAGGTAAATAGCGGTCGGACATAAACGCAATATCACTGTCCATTGCGATAACGTACTGATTGGAGGCGTAGTTGTTTATTACTTTGTCTATGGCCTGGCCGTGAAAAAGTCTTTCCGGTTCAACGATTCTATTAACGCGGCCACTATATTCATCCAGCAGCCTTGATAGATCATCTTCATTCAAATCGCGCACCGGTGAGGATTTGTATGATCTCCAGTCGACATAAAATTTTTTGTCGCCCGATTCCAATTCTCGTTTAACAGCCACCGATTGATCAATAAGATTAATGGGATGCGTGTCATAATATGGAAAGCTCTGCAGAAGTTTCTTTAGATATTGCAGTTCGTGTTGCTGTAACCCAAGGAAAAAACTATAAAATTCAAAATCCTCGGAAGTAATTTTCGTGGCCATAAATCCCTCCTGATTATAGATGAGTCTGTTGATTAATGAGAATCTTCGTTCAAGATCAAGGCATGCGAAAAAAATAACCACAGGCATATATTTGATATTCCGAGGATTATTTTTTGAGCATAACGCAGAGATTGTGCGAAAAGACTATTAATCAACAGACTCATAGATTGCTGCCTGCGCGGGAATGACATGGTAACCTGATAATTTTATTGGCTTCAAGTATGCTTAGGAGATTGGCCTAATTTCACAAGCATATTGTAAATAAAGCGTGTCAGATAACCACCCAAAGGTGAGCAGGCTGATTAACCTGGGGATTGATTTGCGAGTGCGGCGAATTCCTTTCATATTCACAATCTCGTAATCCAACATGTGGAACATGTCTTTAATGCTCTTTTCTGTGAAAAATCTCAGATGAGTTTTATCCAATACCCCCTTATCTTTATATTCCCACTGCTTTTTGAAGACCAGCTTAAAAAAAGTTCGGTAATGCCTGACATTAGGAATTGAACAGATAACAACACCGCCTTGCGCAAGGTTAACCTTGATTTTTTGTAGAACTTCATACGGATTAACGAGGTGCTCAAGGACGTCATTAAAAAAAATACAATCGAAATACTTCAGCGGCAAACTCGGCATGACCTCTAAAATGTCACCAACAAGTACGTTGTTATATTGGGTTATGGCAGCTCGTGCTGCTTCCTTATCTATTTCTATCCCCCATAGTTCCACATCCATCTTAATTTTAATAAAAGCTCCAAAGTTGCCAGTACCACACCCTACATCCAGGATCCTTTTCGCGGTGACAGGCAGGAAATCCATCATTTCACTCCTGTTGCGTTTGAAATAACCATCCGGCCTGATTGACAGATTATTTAGGAGCTTGCTTTCATTCATTTCAAATCGTTAAAATATTACATTTCTCTCGATCTGTGGTTAACTCATAATACCTCAATATATTGGGGCGTTGGGTCCTAAAGGGTTTTCTTTTCCATTGCATTCCAATTGGGAATGACCGTTTTCCTTGCCTTTCTGGGGAGCCTTGCTATCCGCTCATCTTCATAAAAAGAGTCATTATTGAAGTGGGTGGTGCTCACTTCCTCAAAGATCGCACCGCCAAGGGTATGGAATTTATGCCACTCACCCGGTTTCACCAAAACCGTGTCCCCGGCTTGCAGTTTGATCCTTTTTCCTTCCAGCTCCACCTCCATGTCCCCATACAATAACTGGAATGTTTCCTCCTTGACCTTGTGAAAATGGTACGGGTGTTTCTGACGAGGAAGTTGTATGATTAATTTCTTGCAGTACTTACGGTTGATGCAGTCCATGATGACCGCGCCGAACTCCCTGAACCGCTCAAGACCGTAGTGGTGGGACAACTCAATGGAACTGTCTTTGCCAATATGGATCCGTGCCTTGCTGAGCATCCCTTTCACCTGAAGCATGATGCGATAGATAATCTCTTCCGGAGGTAAAGTAAAGTCGCCCACAGTCTCATTGACCGGCTCGTTTGGAGAATAGTCCCTGTCAGCTTCAACCCCATCAAACCAGTCACCACTGACGAGCTGCCCGTCGTGCAGCGGCATCGCAAAATAAACCTTGTCCCTGTTCAGCTTACCACCTTTTTTGATCTCCTCCCTTGCGAATACCCCCCGCATCAGTGAGCGCAAGGAGGCAATCTCTTCAGGCGACGCAGGACTGCGATGGTCTCCGCCACAGGCTTCCACGGCCTGCTTATACGCCTCAATCCACCGGGCAATCTGTTCGGGCCTGGAAGAATAACGGTTTAACTTGTGTTTTTCTGTTTCCATACCCACGTGCCTTTCAAACAGCCTCGCGCCTTTTGCATAGGCAATTTGAACAGCGACATAATTATCAGGGTCCTCATGGGTGCTGAACCCAATGGGCACGTGCGGAAACCTCTCTTTTAACAAACTAATCTGGTTTAGCCCCAATTTGTTGTTGGGGGTGGGATAGATGGCCACGCAATGCATCAAGGCGAAGTGCATGTTCTTGGATTCGAGAAAACTCACCAACCGGTCTATCTTGTCCATGCTTAATCCCGCTGTTGAGACAACAACAGGCCTGTTCACCTGGGTGATTCGTTCAAGAAGTGGTCTGTCACTCGCCGAACAACTGGCCACTTTAATAATTTTAATGTCCAAATCAAGAATGATGTCCAGGGATTCCTCATCGAACGGCGTGCACATCGTAAGCATCCCATTCTTAATGACGGCCTCCGTGAGCAACCCGTATTGCTGAGGGTTCAGGGCCGTTTCCATGAATCTGGGAATATGCTTTACATCTTTTTTCTTTTTGTAATCAGGATGAATAAAGGTATCCAATTGCCTGAATTGGAACTTGAGCGCACCGCGAACTCCGGCCTTTTTATTGACTTTACCCAATTCATTAATGATGTTGAGTGCATGATCCACGTCGCCTTGATGGTTGTTGGCCAGGTCGAAAGTGAACAGGCCGTTGAAATCAAAGTCGTTCATGAGAATTCACCTCGTTTTGTTAAACCTAAATTGAGTGATTTTTTACTCGATCTGCACCGATCTCTTGCGCATCAAGGATCCGCGAAAATCCTCGACATATCCACGGGTATGCCTGCGGTTTTCGCGAACCCTTATGCATTAAGATCTCAGCACATCTCTTCGCAAAAAATCGCTCAACTCAGGTTAAATTATCTCGATAGACTCAGGTTTGTATCCCTGATCGTAATTGATCCTGACAAGCCTCCTCACCTGGTGGGACACATGCGCGGCTGCGATAACCAGCATGGTGTCAAGCCCTCTCTCAAGAGATATGGGCGATCCTGCCCTATCCCCCCCCTTGAGAATCTCCTCAATGTCGTCAGGACGCGTTTTCCGAATGGTTTCCTCCGTCACCTTGCCCTTCCCATCCCAGTAACGCAAGGCATCGTGGTTTTCATCAAAATTGACAACCCATTCAAGGAAGCCCCGGGTCCCCTGAATTCGTGCCGCTTTTTGGGCGGGCTCAGTCACCACGTCCTGGGCAATGTCCCCCACAAGGCCGGTTTCCGTCTTGACACTTAGAAGACAGACCCGATCATATTTAACAATGCCGTCAGCCACCATATCCATCATAGCGGATACCTCAACAATTCTTCCCGCACCGACAAGATGGGCAAAGTGTTGCCAGATATTTATGGCGTGAGAATGCTCTCCGGTGGCCCCACCTCCCCGTTCCAAGAACCCCAGGTAGGTGTCCCTGGGACCGCTCAACCATGGATGAGCATCAAAAATACCGCCCCAATGCTCTCGAAACCTTGCGCTGATGGTAATCGGCTTGCCCATGGTATTACCTGCAAGAATTCGGGCCGCACGCTCGGAGTTCACGGTCAAAGTGTGGTTGTAGCCGACGGCAACGAACGATCCGGTGGCCTTTTGCAGTTTAACAATCTTCCCAACCCCTTGAAGAGAAGGGGTGCATAGCGGTTTTTCAACAAGCAATACCTTAGGCGGGCTGTTTTCTAACACATGGCTTGCCAGGCCCATGTGGGTATCGGGCGGGGTACCGATGATGGCCACATCAAAATCTTCATCAGAGAGCGCATCCGGCCTCGAAAGCCGTATGCCCGGATCCCAGCGCCCATAGCGGGACGGATATATGTTTTCGCGTGTTCGTTCCAGTGCCCCGGGGTCGATATCGCACATGAGCACGTCCCATCCCTTAGCGCGGCAGGCATGGGCCAGATGGTTGCCGATAGAACCGGCGCCATAAATTATTACTTTGTACACGAAAGTTGCTCCTTTTTTACTGATATAGTACTGGGTCAAAGTCGATTGTCAGAAAATCCCTAACCCAGCTTTCCATTTTCTCTCTGAGCCGTAGACTCTACCCTCCGGCCTGTAAGCCCTACGGGCTGGAAGCGGAGCCGGAGGCCCAGAACCCAATATTCCATTGTTCCAACATTCCAACATTCCCTCCGGGGCGTAGGCCCTACAGGCCGGAGGCCAATTGTGAGCGAAGCGAGCTAAGTTCTGATCCTGAATATATGCTCAGACATCTGTGTAACCTTGATGGTTTCAAAGCGGTTCAGCAGTTTTCCCATGCGTTTGACGCTTCTCATGATCTCCTCCACGGAGATATCCGGGAAACGGTGAGCGTGGTACGCCAGGTTATTCCGATGTCCCGGGCGCCGCATATTGATACGTTTCACCATTGTCCGCAAATTGTTATGGCTCCAGCCCTGAACATAGTCGCTTATGGGTGCAGCCGGGGGTTGCCTTTTATTGTAACCTTCGGCCTCCAGGACTCGGACGATACGTTCTGCGGCTAATGGGCCGTCCAGAGCCGCAATGTGTTGATCCAAAATCTTCCGGCGATCGGCGTAATCAAGCGGACCGAGCTCTCCTTTTGCCATGGCACGAATCGTGGTACACAGCTCATCGAGCGAGAAGACGCGCCGCCCCAGAGAATTCGGCAGTTCAAAGTCAAATTCCTCTGCCCTCACCGGCTGGTAGCTCACTGTCGGCGTGCCGAGCACTGCGGCTTCCACCTGAGTGGTACAGCCGTTCGCAATCAATGCCTGTGCCGCCATGAGCCACGGGATGACGTTTCCGTCGTTTGCAACGTACAGATTGCCGCAGCGTTTGGCCATGCCGACCCAGGGCCCGTGGTTCTCTGCAGGATGAGGCCGGACAACCACATTGCAATCGCTCAGTGCCTCGCACAGGGACGGTAGCATGCCTTGAAAATGCTCGAAAAGGGCAAGTTTATGCCGGCCCTTTCCTATATCGAATCGATTCGCCCCTTGGGTCCCCTCGGCCGCAATGGCCTTTTTGAGTTCACTAAGTTCCGGATAGAAATGGTTGACCTTGCTGAAATTCGTATTCACCAGTACGAAGTCCCCGAACCGTTCACGAATTGATTCTACCTCGGGGCGGTAAAATTCACGAAGCTCCGGCCGCATCAAGTCGATGCGGGGACTTCCGGCGATATGGATTGGCGCACCGTAATAACCGGGGTACTCACGAAAGGTGCGGGCGTCGTCCGGGCCCCACGCGATCAGGTGGGAGACTTGCCGCATGGTGACCGGTGAAAGGCGCCAGCGGTAATATTCGGCATCTGCTTCACGCAACAGTCCTTCCTCATCCCATGCAAGGATTTCATGGCCCAGCTTGCGCAGAATGTTGAACATGCGAGCGCTTAACATGCGAATGCTCTTGGCCAGATAAACCCCCCTCGGAATCGCGCCGACTCGAAAATGGAGAAAGGCCCGTGAGCCGATAATGACGGGGAAACCGCTCTCCGCCGCAAGGCAACCCAGCAGGAGTTTAGCATCCATCTCGCGGACTTGCGTCTCCACCGGAATCATGAGGGTTGAAGCTAACGTGGCCATAAAGGTTTTAATCTCCCCGAGCCGCCAGGACCTCCCAGCGCTTGGCAAACGCGTCAAACAGTTGATCATTGGTGGAAATGGCGCCGATCTCATAATTGAGCCAATACGAGCGCATGGTCCAGTTAAAGCTGCCGAATATCACCCAGCGTTGGTCAGCCTTCTCCGCCAACACGAATTTGTTGTGCATGGGAAGGCCCTCTGGGTGGGTAATGCGCCGAAACGGGATTCCGGCTTGAGTCAATCTCTGCTCCGCCGCCACAGGAACCCGTCTTAAGGTTGGCTCAGCCAAAATTTCCACGTCAGCGCCATTGCGGGCCAGCCGTATGATGGATTTGACAACGGACGACCCTTTGATGTGCGACGCAGCAATGCGTATCCGTGCACCCGTTCCAAGGCGCAAAAGAAACTGCACCGCGGGGTGTGAGCGTATCCGCGGCCAGAAATGAATGTCGGTATCTTCCCCCTGCACCGCCCGGTTTGCGATTGCCGAAAAACGGTGGAATATGGAACATTGTGCTCGGTGAATCCACCGGGCGTGTTCAACCAGCCTCTCCACCAAAATGGGGTCCCCAAGCCCGATCAGAACATTGTGCCCACGGTCCTGGTCGCCGATCTCATCTATGATGGCAGGATCATCCTCGCAACCATCTCCGGACGGATTAAAGGACCCGATAAAGGCTAACGGTACCGGATGGGAAAAACAATATAGCTTTTCGTGCAAGTGCGGTTTCCACATAATTCCGGAAGGTATCGGCACCCGCCGCAGGGACAGGGTACGAAATCCTGCGCTTAGACCGTTCGGGCCGGATAACATTGCAATCACGGCTTCATTAGCATGCGCTGTTCGAGGATGTCTCTCCAGCGTCACGGTGACCTTAACGCCTCGCCGGTGTGCCCGGAGTAATTCCTCAGCCAGCCGTCGGTCACGAAAATAGTAGGTCACCCAATCAATGGATCCACCGGGCGGAACCGCGGCCACACACTCTGCCAGCAAGTCACGCAAGCGGTATGCCGGCATATCAGGACCGCCGAAATAGACCTTGCAAAAAGGGCTCTTGCTGCTATATTTTTTTATGTGGTGACGCACTGACCATGCCCGACCCAAAAAATGTAGCCGCCCTACGCCTTGATGAATTCGTAAAAAGTGAAACGTGAACTGTAAAACGACTACATTTAGTATATTAAGAGGAAATATTACACAACATATAGACTTTTCACGTTTAACTTTTTACTTTTTACGTTTAACTTTTTACTTTTTACGTTTAACTTTTTACTTTTTACGGAACTATCACGCCTTGATCGCCGTTTCAAACGAATCGGCCATGCAGGGTAATTGATCCGTATGTGGTCTATCGCTGTTTTATGTTCCCCTTTAAGCAATATCGGGATTTAAAGTCAAGGTTATAATTTTGGAGGTACAAAGCGTTTGACGAATAATTATATTTGCGAGATGATACAACCCAAGCCGGAATATCCGGAACCAAACAGGACGTCTCGGAAATTCTACAATTGCTTGAAATTAAAGATCTTTTAATAGCTCTTGGTTTATGCCATCAGAATGGAATAATGGAACGCTGGAATGCTGGCCTCCGGCTCGGAGAGAATATTGGGGGTAAGGGCGGAAATAAACCATTTTAATTGTAAAAAACTCCTTTCCTTCAACTTCGTTCAGGACAAGCTCACCCATCATTTTTACCCAGTGAAACTTTTTTCTATTTCACCAGGGCCATTATTCCACTATTCCAATTGGGGCGAAGCTCCTACGTTCTGGCATGGTTATTGCTGTAATTGATCCAATTGTTAAGCAGTTACGCAATTGAGTTGATGACTTATTATTTTCGTGATAATAGCCCAGCAAAAGCTTTCCTAAACCTGACGATTTGGAGGTGGTAACCTGTTGACATAGCTCGTAGCACAGAGATGCTGGAGATGAATGAAAAAAATCTTTATTAAATCCAGTATCTCTCCGAGGCGTAGAATCTACCCTCCGGCCTGTAAGCCCTACGGGCTGGAAGCGGAGCCGGAGGCCAGAGGCCTGCATTTAGAACCACGTGTTAACTATTTGGCGACATTTGAAATGGGGAGATTATTGCAATGAGAGCAAGCAAAATATTTTTAACTGTATTCACAGCTGTCATCCTGTTCTGGCCTCAAATTTCATTTGCTGTAATGAGCAACGAGGATATGCTGAAAAAGCTCAATGAACTGAGCATCACAATTCAAAAGCAACAAAGAGAAATAGAAATTTTAAGACAGGAGTTGAAAAATCAGCAAAACCGAATAGATAAAGTCCAAGAAACTCAGCATGAAGAAGTGAAAAAAGAGGTAAAGGCCGCAACAGAAGAAAAATCAAAAGAGTGGAGTGCTAAAATTCCAAAATGGATAAAAAATACAAAGCTATCCGGAGATCTGAGACTCCGTTACGAAGGAAGATACAACATGGAGGAAAAACAGGTTGATGGGTCCAAAAAAGATTTGCCGACTCGTGATAGATACCGAATCAGGGCGCGGCTTTTTTTTGATAGTAAAATCACCGATGAAATTGGCACTCATTTCATGATCTGCACCAACCAGGACGAACACAGGGAGGCCACCACCACCAACCAGACTTTTTCAGATGATTTCAACGACAAGGGGATCTATCTCCACAGGGCCTATGCTGTTTATAAACCAAACTGGCTTAATGGACTGGAACTAACGGCCGGCAAATTCAAAAACACTTTTTTAAATACCAGAAATATGTGGGATCCTGATGTTAACCCCGAAGGTATTTATGAGCGTTACCAGTACCAGGGATGGAAAAACTTCAAGCCCTTTATCCACCTGGGTCAGATGGTGGTAAACGAAGTGAAAAAGGAGACGGACGACGCAGCCCTCTACATTAACCAGCTCGGATTTGACTGGAACCTGGGAAAGGTAAAGTGGACCCTTGCCGGCAGTTACACGGATTGGGCCAACACCCATAACAGCAAGTATCTCAATGTAGCAGAGTATAAGGGGGGCGGCGGCAATACATTTGTCACTGATCCTTCCGACCCGACAAAGCTGAAATACGTATACGACTACAACCTGTGGGAAGGGATTACATTTGTCAAATTCAAGTTATGGGATATCCCCACAACGCTCACTTTTGACTATATCGTAAACACCGCAGACCATGTGCCCAGCGATCATGACACGGCATATTATGCGGGCTTTCAGCTTGGAGATACCAAAAAAAAAGGAGACTGGTTTCTCAGATACTATTACGCCCGGATAGAAAATGATGCGGTGATCGGATCGATGAACGATCAGGATTTTTACGGTGCAAACCGGAAAGGCCACAAAATAAGGGCAAGATACATGCTCTATGATCAAGTCCATTTCACCACAAGCTATTTCCACACGGATAATTTGAATAGTTGGGATACCAGTTCCGACGATTTTGACAAACAAAAGTCCAGAGAACAGGAAGACAGACTCCAGTGTGATTTTGGTTTTACGTTTTAGTTAAACAGGTAACCGTTCACGGGTTCAGAGGTTCACGTTCGGGTTTTTTTCAGGATCGAATCCTTCCCCAATATTGCGCGCGATTCAGATTTGTGAGGTGAACCGACGATTTCTGAACCTTTGAACCTCTGAACCCTGAACCCGTAACCGGTTACAATTTCTTTTAGTATGTTATGAGAACTTATGACTGACGAGTTACATCATATATCGCCTGTTTTTGCGCCGTTAATCTTTTAATGATAAACCAGCCCAAATATATTAACAGGATTGACAATACAAACCATAAACCGGCTCTGACAAAAAACGCTTCTCCGTTTAACCCCCTAAGCTTAAAAACATATTCCCTTCCGAAAAGTGTCATAAGATTCTCAAGATTGTATGCCTCATTAACATAAGCGAAAAAAGAAAAAACAGGCAATAACCGGGTCACGAGACTGATTAAAAATCCTTCAAGAAAATAGTCCCAATAGACTTGATTCAGTTTTGCCTGGTCTATGTTTTTGGCAAGGAGTTTGGCTTTCTCCGAGTCATCCCATTTTAATGCCTCCCGCCGAATATTATACCAGTGTTCAAACTCCTTTTTTAATTCCTGGTATCGCCTGGTTTTGAATACGCGGGTCAAAATTCTCGTTATAACCACCGTAAGAAATGCGATTATGAATATGGTGAAGGCCGGACCCAGAGCATTGAGAGGGGCGAATACCGCATCAAGAAGACTTGCGACATAATGAAAAAAATCTATAATTTTAAACCATACAATATCTAAGAAGTCTTCCATGGTATATACTGCTTGTCATAACTTGTTTATATCCAGATCTCAATTTTGAAAAAGCGAAAAAAGAGAAAGAAGAGAACCACTGCTAATGCAATCTTCAGAGTTCTCTCACTAAAAAGCTTCTGAGCACGGCTTCCAAGCATTCCCCCAACAAAACCGCCAATGATAATGGCAATGAAAATATACGGATCAGGCCAATATTGATTCATCACATAGCCGATGAAAGAACCGATACTGGAAAAGCATGTCCCAATAAGGGCAATGGGCACAGCAACATACATGGGCAGAGCAGCAATTGTTGTCATGATAGGAACCAGCAGGAAACCTCCGCCGATACCGAATGACCTGGCAACGACACCGACAAACAGACCGATAATTCCGAAGAGAAGCGGGTTGATTTTGAAATCTTCACCCCAGAACTTAAACCGATAATCGGTGATGCCTGTCTTGATCGGCTCGATTCTGCCCATTATGGCGGAACGCCTTTCAGTTTTAGCTCTTGCTACTTCTTCATTGAACTTTTTCACCATGGCCTTGATGGCCTTCCTCTTTTCCATTACCTTTGGGGTTAGTTCATATAGTGTTCTGATACCCATAAGCACAACCAGAATGGCCAGCCATTCCTTATATGATTTCATCGGCAGAAATTGGGTCGCATACTTTCCCAGCCATATAGCACCGATTAAAATGCCTGCACCAAAGGAGAGGCCGATAGGCCATGCCACACGTTTTTCAACAACCGCGTACCGGTAAAAAGACCCGAAAGGAGAGAACAAAGTCAACCCCACGTTTGATGAGCGAAGTACGTTGGCAGCATTAATTCCGATAGGACCCATGGTATTTACAACCATGACCTGGTACGCCGACATGAGCATGCCGCCGGCCGCGCCGATCATAGAAAACCAGGCACCCACAATAATGGCGCCAATTATAATCCATATCGGGTTCATGTAACGGCCACCTCTTTTCAGCCAGAAACCCTTTGGCGACAAATTATAAGACCCAATCTTGGCACCGTTTATATGAACATCGAACTTGTAATTGGGAGGTGTATGTCGAAAAGACTTAAAAGAGGCTTTAAATTTTCCTGTTGCTTTGTCCAGGTCGATTGACGTTCCCTTATCCCAATAATTCCCGGACGTGCCGTAATTCCCCATAACACTCCGTGCAAAGATTACGATCTTGCCTACTTTTGTCCTTTCTTTGGTAACGGTATTAATACCGTATTCGCTTTCATGCAGGAACTTAAAAAAATTCCACTGCTCTTTGGTATTCAAATCCGGTAACATGCTTTTGGCTTCAGCATCCATCTCGTCAAACGTTGATAACTTGAACCGTGTGGTCGAATAAATTCCATCCATAAAAGACGGGCCGCCAAATTTCTTATCAACTTTCTTGCCAAACTTATCCGGCTGGGTTGTCACCATATAGTAAAAAACAGGAACGCTTGTATCATTATTAAAACCGTTCTTCTCGCCCTCTTTTTTAAACCTTTTCGTCTCATGTACACCCTTTGTATCTTCAGGTGCAAAGGTCTTTTGAGAGGAAATAGCAATATAGAGGTCCTGACCGGGATCGATGGAGCCTTCTATGGTCACCATATCGCCGGCCCGGTATTCCGATGCGGAAATGGTGGCAGCAGGACTACAACTGCCTGAACTTACTGAAATAAAGATCAACATTATTGATAATAATACTGCCAAAAACAAAGCCTTTTTCATTATCCCCCTCCTTTTATTGATTTTTGAAACAATACGTTCGGCAAAAGGGTCTAAAATTTGATTTCGTTCTTTGAAAAACTATGTTTTATTTTTTTGGCTGACGCCCTCTATTTTTGTTTTTATAATTGATGATCGTTGTGATATTGATCCTGTATTTAAAAAGTCTGTGGTTTTGTGCTTTTTTAAAATCCAAACCCATACTTTGTCAATGGAATCTTCGGTTCTCCGGTTAAGTCTTTGATATTATAGATACTTTTTCAAAAAAAGTTTATACGGGTTTAAGCTAATATGAATAAGCGGAGGTAACGTCCCTGATAGAGTAATAAAGGAGACAGATGATGGATACAGCATGTTTTAAATCAAGGGCCATGATATACCAATTTCTTTCCACCTTGTACCGCGACGAAATACCTCTAGAGCTGATAGCCGCTATGCAGAAAGACGAGTTTCTTGATGGGCTGTTAGAATCCGTAAAAGGGTGCGGGTTCATGGATCTTATGAGCGGGTCCGAGGGTATGAGTTCGTTTTTAAAGCGCAGTGACGCAGAAAAACTCTACAAGGAGCTAAGCTACGATTATGCCGATCTTTTTCTAAACGCCGGTCAACACCCTGTCTTTCCATATGAATCTGTCCACGTAACCCAAGAACCGGTGGTGATGCAGAAACCGGTCTTTGAACTGAGAGCGTTTTTCCGTAAGGCCGGTGTGCATAAATCTCCCGAATATAAAGATCTTGAAGAACATATCGCGGTGGAGATGGAATTCATCCGTTACCTCCTTGAGAAAGGCAAGGAAGATCTGTACAAGGATTTCTTTAAAAATAAATACTTGAAGTGGGTGGTCTCCTTTTGTGATCAACTGGAAGCATCTGCTCAAACCGACTTCTACCAGGCTTTGGCCCTTTTCACACGGGGAGCGCTGATGTGTGAAAATATGAGGATAGACGGCTTTCCCCGGGGCGAGGAGACCGCCCGGAAATTAGTGGGGTCGATAGAAACACTTAACCTCGATCCGGCTTACGTTATCCTGACCCAGAGTACTGTCGATCCGGAGCCGGACAAAAAGATCCTCACCCATTGCTATACCTGCGGTGGGCTCTGCGGTATGACGGCCAAGTTGAAGGACGGCATCCTCATCGGCACCTCCGGTCTTACCGGCGATCCCAAGGGCGGAGGCAGGCTGTGCCCCAAAGGCGGCTCAGCACCTAAACATCTTTACTCTCCATACCGGCTTAAGGCTCCTCTCATCAAAGAGAACGGTCGTTTTCGCAAGGCTACCTGGGATGAAGCCCTGGACAGGGTGGCGGAAGGTATTAAAAACACTGAACCGGGCAAGCTCGGATATTTTAGAGGTAACGACTTTGTAAACTGGATCCACGAGGCCCTTTTCGACCATCTGGGATGTCCCAAGACCACCCATCGGCCCATGTGTGACAATGCCAGTCGCATGGCCAACGAACATAACCTGAATGACAAAAGGCCCTGGATAAACTATCAGGATTCCGAATATATCATTCACTTCGGCATGAACGAGTTTGCCAGCTCCTATGGTCAACGCAAGACTGCGCAACTGAAAGCCGTTCTCAAAAGGGGCGCTAAGCTCGTTGTTTTCGATCCCAGGAGGTCCGAAACCGCAGCCGCAGCCACCGAATGGATACCCATAAATCCGGCAACCGACGGTGCAGTTGCCATGGCCATGTGCCATGTAATTATCGAAAATGACCTGTACGATAAAGAGTTTGTAAAAAGTTGGACATATGGATTTGATGAGTTCAAAAAGAGGGTTATGGGCCAAGAGGACAGTGTTGCCCGAACTCCGAAGTGGGCTGCAAAAATTAGCAGTGTGCCTGCTGAAACCATAGAGCGTATCGCCATTGAATTTGCCAGGGCCAAAAACAAGGGAGCTTTATCCTGGACAGGAGTGGCACAGGTTCCCAACGGTATGTACGGTACGGCCGCGCTCCAGGCCCTCAACGGCCTTTGCGGCACTTTCGATGCACCTGGGGGACCCTCTCTCCCATTCAAAAGAAAACTCAAATCCGCATGGGGAGAAGGGCAGCAGAAGCCGCCAAAGGGATCTGCACCCAAGCTTAACAAATTTGACATGTGGACGGGCTGGGCGCCGGCG